>OLNL01000014.1_pt1 | contig 204259 bp, 212 predicted proteins | sample 1672181 | NCBI WGS metagenome assembly OLNL01 (sample SAMEA3136656, study PRJEB25190) | human gut metagenome | biome: human gut; feature: human-associated habitat; material: faeces | place: Austria | collected 2013
CTAACGATTCCTTTACTGCTTTCCCTAAAGACCCATTCATAAGAGAAGGCTGTGTATCCAGGCTTACCTTATAGTAGCCGGGTTCTGCTGTGTAATCCACCACTTTTCCCCCATCTACTAAGATCATGCACTGCTCCGGATATACATGGATAATGGAACCTTCTGTTACCATGTTATCAGAGCCTTTACCATTTTCACCTGTTCCTTTTCTAAGCTGGACGCCTTTTGCAAAAACAGTCTGTGCTCCCATATTGTCCGGTTCCAGGGCCTCCAGCCACTGGTCTGACAGACCTGTACCAACTGCATGTGATGCTGCTTTAATGATTCCCATTTATTTTTCTCCTTTTTTACATTGGTTAAATAATGAATTGTAATAAAATTTGCACTACAAAAAAGCCCTATTTGGGCATTAGAAAAACATCAAGACATAGGTAGCTTTAAAATCTACCTGATAAAATATCTTAATGTTGAAATCATAAGATTGAACAATTACTCTGTGATTTTAACTTCGTATTCAGAATCTTCATCCTGTAAAAGTAAGAAAATTCTATTATATTCCTGCTCGTCTTCTACAGGTTCATAAATAAAATCTTCGCCATCTGTAGAAGTTTCTTTGAATATATAAGCTTCAGGTTCATCAAGTTCATAATCTTCTTCTTTAACAAGAAGTAAGTATCTTGTATCATCAACATCAATGCCGTCAATAACATAGAAACTCTGCTGAGTACCGTCTTCTTCAGTCATTGTAATCATTTCAAAAGTTTCATCCTGACCTTCAAACATATCAAGACCATCTAAATTTATATTTTCATCAATTCTATCGCTCATTATTAATCTCCTATTTTTTAGGCTTTGAGTCTAAATAGCCCTGTAAAATATACATCGCTGCCATTTTATCAATAACCTTTTTCCTTTTCGCTCTGGATAAATCTGCTTCTAAAAGAGAACGCTCTGCTGCTACAGTAGATAATCTTTCATCCCACAATTCTACTGGCAACTTCAATTCTTTTTCAAGTCTTTTTTTGAAAGCAAGAGTTTTTTCTACTCTTTCGCCCTCTGTATTATTCATATTTTTAGGCAAACCTAAAACGATGCTCTCTACGGCGTATTCTCTGCACAATTCGGAAATACGAGCAATGCTTTTTTTTAAATTATTTTCTTCTTCTCGTCTAATAATTTCCAAACCTTGAGCAGTCCAGCCAAAAGGGTCGCACACTGCTACGCCAATAGTTTTAGAGCCAAAATCTAGTCCTAGTATTCTCATATTTACAATAAATTATAAATTATTTTCAATATAATAATTTATAATTTCCTCCAAAAGCTCGTCCTGTTCAATTTTAGCCATTTTCTTTCTTGCATCCTTATAGCTTGTGATGTAAGTAGGGTCACCAGAAATAATATAACCAACAAGCTGATTTACTGGATTATAGCCCTTGTCACGCATAGCCTCATAAACTTCGCATAAAGTCTGATTTACAGGACTTCTGTCTGTACTCTGAGAATCTGAAGGCTTAATATCTTTTAAAGCTTCCTTTAAGCTGTTAAAATTTTGAGTTTCAAATAAATTTTTACTCATATTCATCACACTCCTTTAAAAATATATACGACCAAACTAATATTTCTACTTTATAATACTACATTTACACCAAATTTGCAAATGAAATTTTCATTAAAATGGTATTTCATAGAAATTATTTTACGACTGTACCTTCAACAATTTCAACACCATGTATTTTATCCAATTTCACATCAACTATTTTGTTGTTAAGATTTTCATCTGATTTAGCCAAAACCTTGATGTAGTTTGTAGTATGTCCCTGCCAAAAACCGTTTTCCATATCTTCAAAAAGTACAGGAACTGTTTTTCCTATGTTGTTATTTAAAAAGTCAATGTTCATTTTATCAGATAAAGCAATCATTTCTTTACTTCTTTGTGACTTAACATCGCCAGAAATTTGATTTTTCATTTTAGCAGCTGGAGTACCCTTTTTAGGAGAATAAGGGAAAGTATGTATTTTATCCAATTTCATTCTTTCAGCAAAAGCAAGAGATTCTTTAAAATCTTCTTCTGTTTCATCTGGGAAACCTACAATAATATCTGTTGTAATAGCAACATTAGGAAAAGCATTTCTTAATCTTTCGCAGGCCTCAGCATACTGTTCAGCATTGTATTTTCTGTTCATTCTTTTTAAAGTTCTGTTACAGCCACTTTGTAAAGATAAGTGGTAGTGGTCACAAACCTTTGGTAATTTAGACATTCTGGCAACAAACTCGTTATCAATGGCTAAAGGTTCCATAGAACTAAAGCGTATACGCTCTATGCCGTCTACAGAATGTACCTTTTCAATAATATCTGCCAAAGTTATATTGCCCAAATCAAGGCCATAACTGGCAACATGTATACCTGTCAATACTACTTCCTTAAATCCATTTTCAGCTAATTTTTTAACTTCTTCGACAACTTCTTCTGGCTTACGGCTTCTTATTGGACCTCTTGCGTAAGGTATAATGCAGTAAGTGCAGTATCTGTTACAGCCCTCCTGTATTTTAATATATGCTCTTGTTCTGTTTGTTAGTCTGCTAATCTGTAAAGGTTCGAATTCCTTTTCACCCATAATGTCAGAAACATTGTTGACTACGCCATTTTCAGTAACATAATTTTCAACAGTTTCAACTATTTCACTACGGTTTTTAGTTCCTATAACGATGTTTATACCTTCAATTTTTGCTACTTCCTCACTTGCAACCTGTGCATAGCAACCTGTAGCTACAACTACAGAATTAGGATTAATTCTCTTTGCACGCCTAATCATCTGTCTTGATTTTTTATCACCAAGATTAGTTACTGTGCAAGTATTAATAAGGTAAACATCGGCATATTCTTCAAAATCAACAACTTCATAGCCCTTTTCTGTAAAAAGCTCTGCCATAGCTTCTGTATCATATAAATTAACTTTACAGCCAAGAGTAATAAAGGCAATTTTCTTATTCATATTTATTTCCTTTCTAAGCGTATCAAAACTCAATTCTTTGTATTATAACATATTTCTAATATATTTGCTAGCCCTTTTAAATTCTTTATAAAAGTACAAATTATAGGACAATATATGTATTACAATGTAAATGTAAAGAAAAAGAGAATAAATTTTAGGAGGTTTTAATTATGAAAGAAACATTTGTAACCATTACAGGATTTAAACACTACTATGGTAAAAGCATATTTGCTGTTGGCAGTTTAATAAAATGTGTAAAAGAGCCTGACAATACCTATGATAGTGAAGCAATAAGATGTGAATATTTTCCTTTAAAAAAGGTTGGGTATATTGCAAATAGTGTTAATACAGTAGCTAATGGCACTTCAAGTGCCGGCAGAATTTATGATAGTGTTAAAAGAAAATTTTATGTAAGAGTGATGTTTGCTACCTATTCTCATATCATTTGTAAAATTGTAGAAAATACAGAGGAATTAAGAAAAGAATATTTAAAGCAAGGGGAAAAATTTGTAGAAAAGGAATTTGATTAAACTAAGGCACGCCTAATCGCGTGCTTTTTTATTTTTGTGTATTTTCTATAGCTTTTTTGGTCAAAATTTGTTATACTATAGACAGTTATGTTTAAAGAGGTGAAAATATGAAAAAGTTGGTTTTTACTGCTGTACTTTTTGCTGGCTGTATTTTTTCAACAGTTTTTGCAAATGCACAGACAGTAAAAGTAGGTCTTGAGAGATATTTTAAAAACTCTCCGTCTATTAGTATAAGTGATAGTTTGATAAAAGTTTCTATTGGAAATGGAGCAAAAAATGCTATTGGACTTGGTAAAAGTTATGTTATGAAACCAATATCCAAAAGTTACTATTCTATTGGCAAATACTATAAAACTTATAATTTAGCTGAAAAGCAGTTGGTGCACTATATAGGAAATAGTTGTATTCCTGTTCTTACAGATAATGGCTGGACAATATATATTACAACTGATTCCAAAATAAGTAAAAATGGTATGACTAAGGTTGCTACTGGTGCAAATGCTGTTGTTTTATCAGTAAATGGCTATAATAAATTCATTGTTGATGGTAGTGCGTCTGCTAGAGTGTCTACAAACAATGATGTTGTAAATTTAACAAAATCAAAATATCGTGGCGAAATAGCTATGTATGTAAATAATTCAACAATTACACCTATTAATTTTGTTGATATGGAGCAGTATCTTTATAGTGTAGTACCGTCTGAAATGCCTGGAAGTTGGTCAGTTGAGGCATTAAAAGCACAGTCTGTTGCAGCAAGAACATATACAACAAACTCTCTTGGAAAACATGGTGTATATGACCTTTGCGATACAGTTCATTGCCAGTCATACAATGGTATAAATAATGAATATCCAAACTCTACAACAGCTGTTCAGGGTACTGCCGGAAAACGCCTTTATAGCAATAATAAACTTATTGATGCGGTTTATTTTTCTTCTGACGGTGGTGCAACCCTTTCTTCAGAAGATGTTTGGAATAATGCCCTCCCATATCTTGTTGGTAAAAAAGATAATTACGAAAAGGATTGTAAAAAGTGGGAGAGAATATTTACATATACTGATTTAACCAATATTGCATCTAAAAAAGGCTACGGCGTAGGAACAGTATCAGACCTTGTTGCAGGATATAATGAAAACGGAGTTGTAACTTCACTTACTTTTAAAGGTAATGCTGGTTCGAAAACTGTAACAAAGGAAGAAATCCGTTCAGCATTTAATGTTTCTGCTGATGGTAGCCTTTCATCAAGAAATTTTACTGTTACAAAGGTTGCTAATGGTGTTACACTTACAGGAAAAGGCTATGGTCACAGTTGTGGTATGAGCCAGTATGGTGCTAAGGCTATGGCTGAGGCAGGAAAAAATTATATTGATATACTTAAATTCTACTATACAGGTGTAGAAGTTAAATAGAAAGGAAAGTTATGTTAAAGAAACAAGATTTTTATTTTGATTTACCTGAAGAACTTATTGCACAAACTCCACTAGAAGATAGGTCATCATCAAGACTTATGGTTATGGATAGAGAAACTGGAGAGATTGAGCATAAGCATTTTAGAGATATTACAGAATATCTTAATGAGGGAGATTGTTTAGTTTTAAACGAAACAAAGGTACTCCCAGCTAGATTGATTGGTGCTAGAAAAGACACAGGCACTAAGGTTGAAGTTCTCCTTTTAAAAAGACTTACTGACGATACTTGGGAAACCCTTGTTTATCCAGGTAAAAAAGCTAGAGTTGGTCATGTTATTGAATTTGGCGATGGACTTTTAGAAGCAGAAGTTGTTGATATTGTTGAAGAAGGCAATAGAGTTGTTAAGTTCCACTTTGATGGTATATTCGAGGAACTTTTGGATAAACTTGGTCAAATGCCTCTCCCTCCATATATTAAAGAAAAGTTGGAAGATAAGAACCGTTATCAAACTGTATATGCTAAAAATGAAGGTTCAGCGGCAGCTCCAACTGCCGGCTTACACTTTACACCACAGCTTCTTCAACAGCTTAAAGATAAGGGCGTGAAAATAGCAAAACTTACACTTCATGTTGGTCTTGGTACATTTAGACCAGTTAAGGAAGATGATATTCTTGACCATAAAATGCATTCCGAATTTTATATGATTGATAAGGAAAATGCTGATATTATAAATAACGCAAGAGCAAATGGTGGTAGAATTATTGCTGTAGGTACTACAAGTACAAGAACTTTGGAATCTATTGCAGAAGAAGATGGCTTTATTCCGGTAAAAAGTGGCTGGACAGATATTTTTATCTACCCTGGCTATAAGTTTAAGGCTATAGATTGCCTTATAACTAATTTCCATTTGCCAGAATCAACACTTATTATGCTTGTTAGTGCTTTCTCTACAAGAGAAAATGTGCTTAATGCTTATAAGTGTGCTGTTGAAGAAAAGTATAGATTTTTCTCATTCGGTGATGCTATGTTTATGGTAACCAGTACACCAAAAACAGGTAAATTCAGGGATTAAAGATTGGGTTGGATAGACAGATAACGGAATTATTTACTCAAAATAGGTTTAAATCGCCCTACATTTACAAAAGTTTGAGTGAATAAAAAACTTCATATTTTGTATATTTATAAAAAGGAGATTGCTCATAATAGGCAATCTCCTTTTTGGTATTAAAAAAGCACAAACAAAATTTTACATATTCAAAACTATTTTTCCTTAATCATAGCAATTATTTTTTATCTATGAGTATATATAAAAAATCAATTGTTATGATTCTTATTTAAAGATAAATTTCCATAAATTGTTTTTTCCTACTTAAATCAAGGACTAAGTTTATTATATATTTTCTGTTGATTTTTTATTTATCTTGTTTTACCGAAATATGTTTTATTATTTTCAGAAAATCATCATTTTTGCTTTCCAAAATCTCGTCTGAAAAATCCTCGCTACTTTTTTGTTTATCAGCTAAATACACGCGTATTTCGTATTCACCAAATCCAATGAATTCAAAATTTGGCAAATTTAAAATATTAGTTCCCTCTCTAACTATCTTTGTATCGTTTACCGGCATTTGTTTATTTTCGACTTTATTAAAAATCTCGAAATCTGTTAAGTGCGCAATTCTGATTCTATCAGAATCATCCTTTACCATAAAGATACGTAACGCTTTGCCTGATAAATCCATATTTCCAATTATGCTAGTTAAAATAACTATACAAAAAGGGTATTTATCATTTCCCTCTTTCAAATAAACCGTATTAAATATACCTTTTATGTTGTCGTCCTTATATTCTTTGCATATTATCGCATTCAAATTCAATTGATTCATATTAATTCCACCTATAAATTTAATTTTCATTGATTATCATTTTTTGATTGAGTTACATCCCAATTAACTTCTTTTATGTTTTTTTGTAAAGATGTTTCGGTTGATTCTTGTTTTTTCACTTTTTCTTTTACTTCATTTACATTTTTATCGAGATTTATTATTTTGTTATATATACCATTTAATTGATTATCAAATTTATTTATTGTATCAAGAGTCGTTGACAATTTTTCAATTGTTTCATTTAAAACCTTAGTAGATTTGGATAAATGGTCATTAGCTTTTTCAAAATCTCTTTTTAGAGAATCTGCTTTTCCTTCACTCATAATGCTCATAAAAATGGCTATCACTGATAGTATAATAGAAGTTAATGTACTGGCAAATGATAATTGTTGTCCGAAAATTTCAGCATTATCTAAACAAATTGTTAAAAAAACAATTATTATAAAGGTAGCTATACCTATAATATAAAACAAATGTATCATAATCATTGACTGTTTTCTCTTTAGTTCAACGAAATCATCTATTTTGTAATCATCTATTTTTCTTGTATTATTTAATTCATCTTTTTCCCTATTTAATTTATGATTTTTCCATATTAAATATAACAATGCGATACCTTCCATAATAAAAAAATACGGAGTTCCTACACTGATGAAATTTTGTAAATTAGAAACTACAACCATAATCTTTTGCATATTTTGTAATTCTCCTAAAATAAATTATTTGTTTTTTATTCTCTAAATTATATGTTATATTATTTTTAGAAGAAATGCAATAGCTTTTTTAAGTAGAATTTATTTCTAAGCTAATATGTCATCAAAATTTTATAAAATTAAAAAAAAAATAAAGGGTGCAGCAAAAGCCACACCCTTTAAATCAACAGCATATCTATTTTACACTTACACTAATTAACTTAGTTTCTTTATCGTAGCTGATATTTAAAATATCAGATAAGCCCCTAATCTTAATGTATGTATAGCCGTCTTTATTGATTGCATCAACTGTCTTAATTTTACCATTAATTTTAATATTTTGCTTCATAATCTGCTCCCCCTTAGCTACTAATCTATTTTTAAAACTGTACCAACTAGATAGTCTACTCTTATTTACACACCAAGGATTTGGACAAACTTTGCCAGTTATGTGATGGTGCATTATTACATTCTCTACTGGTATGTTATACTGCTTCATAAGATATTTTGTAAACTCTACAGCATTGTTGATAGTAGCTTCGGTCAAATACCAGTCCGTATCGTTAGCTCCTAGATTCTTAGTATTAACCTTATTACTACACATCTCAATACTAATACTGTTAGAATTAGTACAGATACCATAATATTTTCCGCCTTCACTTGTTGTCATAGATGTATACTTTTTGCCACCGACAGCCCAACAAGCTCTATGCGCAATATCTCCGTTATACTGTACAATTTCTGAATCATCTATAATGAAGTCAGCACTACCACCAACACTACCATTCTTAAACATACTAGCTACATTTCTAGCAGAACCTTTTACACTCCTAGTACCTGCTGTATAATGTAGAACTATGTACTTTCTTTGTAATGTTTTTGAATAATAATCTGTATTAGTAGTTCCAAATGCTTTAATAATATTCATATAAATCACTCCTTTACTTCAGGTAAACCTGCGATTGAGGTTAGCATAGATAATCCACCAGCAAGAATTGTAGCTGATATAACAGCAATCCAATTCACATCATTTAAAACAGCAGCAGTACCTATTGTAGCTATAGCAGTTTGTGCCATTGTCTTGATTGCTCTTATAGCAGCCGCTTTAAACCAATTTTTCATATTTTCAACCTCCTTAATTCTCTTTCAAATATTTATTATCACTTATAATTTTATTCTCAGCTAAAATCTCTGTTGGTAGTTCTTTAAGTCTTTCATAAAGTTCTGTACCAACATCATTACCACCCAAAGCATGATATTGTTCATAAATTCTTGTTGAAACTTCCATTGCATAGATAGGGCAATAACCTCTTTCAGTCCACTTATTATATGAGTCATACAGAGCTTGCCTTAATAGTGCTACCACACCCTCTTTTACTGCATCTTGTTCTTTTATTTTTTTCATAAGCTCTTTTTTCAAGCCTTTGTAGCATAGTCCTAAAAAGCCTGTAAAAATTGCAAATAATAAATCTAGCCAATAACTTTGTATTAATTCTTTCATCTAGCACCTCTTTTTACAAAATTTGTGTATCATTTATGTGTATAGCACAAGAGTTTAATGTGACTCCAGACTTATCACCATAAAGATTTATTCTAAAAGAAATATCTTTTAAACTTGATTTTATTTCCCAAGTTTTTTCTTTAGAATTTAAGCTTTTATGTACAATATTTGTGCCGTTTGATAACAACCAAATAGACACATCATACTCTTTGCAACCATTCGGTACAGATACATCATATACGCACTTAATTACATCATTTGAGCGCAGTCTAAGTTTTGCTGATACAAATGAAGCTGATGAATTTAAAGCAGCTTTAGTATTCCACATTTTAGGTATTGCAGTGTATGTTTTATTAAGAGTTAAATCACCACCGGTTGCTTCATTGAATTCTGTAAGTTTGAAATTAAGATTAGTAAAATCTCTTTTATCTTCAAAAACAAGTTGTGCTTTATTACCAGTGTCACCAACATACATCTTTAGCACTTTACGAGCTTTATTGTTTACATCACCAACATATATACTTGTAACATTTCTTGAAATATTGTTGCTATCACCACTATAAACAGCCATTTATGTTGCCTCCTTATTCAATTATTAGAATAATATTGCCGTTGCTTAGCGGTGATACTCCAGCTGTAACATTATCTTCTGTACGCATCATAATTCTTGCGTTAGTATATACTTCGCTACCATCTACACTAAGTTGGGCTGTTAAATTTGGACCCGCTTTAATGTTTAATGAGCCTGGACTGTCTTCAATTATTCTAGCTGTATAATCATTTGTAGCACCAGCTGTTTGGTCAGTATTTATAGCTTGATTGTGGTGAAAATCTACATACCCACCTTGATTTGTTGATGTATTATCATTTGTTTTTCCAAATACTTCTAAGGCTCTTGAATATAGTTTATCATTTGCAATTATTGCTCTTGCTATTAAATCGCCATTTATTTGACCACCACTTATAGGGAAAAATTTACTTGTATCTACATCTAAGCTTGTTTTTCCTCTTGTTAAAGTTATGCTTTTAGTGTTATTAATTTTATCAGAATCCGCTGTTTCTGAACTAGATAATAATTTAGCACAGCTTGACCAAGCCGAAGATATTACTGTTATTGTAAGTGCAACACTATCATTGACAGAGTTTAATACATCTGTATTTAATGTTAAGTACACTTTATGAGAATTTGCAGCCCATACTGTTTCTACAGAAGCCTTAGAAAAAAGCTGAGTAGCATATGCAGCATTACTTAAACAAGTGATAGTTTTTTCATTTGAGTTAAAACTTGTACTAACTGCCAATACAAGAGAATGATGCTTTAGTGAGCCAGAAGCTTCAACAATTATAAGTGCTGAACCATTGCTATAGTGACCTTTTTCAGCAACAATAATGTGACTTCCTTTTGAAATACTATTTGTTGACAAAGTTCTAGTCTGAACAACAGTTTTACTCACAGGTAAGTTAGCATTTTCTTTAGCAATCTTATTTATGACCTCGTCAATAATATCAAAATTATTATTAAAATCATCTACATTATAATAGTCTGTTTGAGCGGGCTTTGTTAAATTATAATTTTCTGTTTTTGTTGACATTTAATCACCTCAATTTTTTAGCATTTAATTCTTTATGTGTATAGTTGTTAAGCTCTTTATGTTGATATGATGCTAAATCAGCATGCTTATTATATGCAAGGTTTATTTCATATGTAAGGTTTAAGGGTAATACTTTTTCTAGTAATTCTGCAACTGCATTTTTAAGATTCTGTGCAGATAACTCTAAATTAAAAATAACATGACAATTAATAGGGTCAATAGATATTCTATACTTATCCTTACCAATTAGGGTATCTAATTTAGTTCTTAAGTTTGTATTATCTCCTAGTAACTTACTTCTTATTTTAAATCGCCTTACATCAGCACTTGTATCCGTAACTTCAATATCTAACACATTTTCCTGTATCTCAAGCCCTACACCAGTTGCTGTACTAAGATAAAGTTCGCTTATAAGATTATTTTTATTTTCTTTAAATTCATTTAAGAATTTATCAAGAATATTGCTAATAATTTGTATTTCATAAACTTCTCTTAATACAAGTGGGTAGTATTCTATGTATTTCATTCAAGTCCACCACCTATTTCAAACGCAATCAATTGTTTTTCGTTAAGAGTAATGTATGAACTATCTTCTATGTCAACATTTTCTATATTTTCTATACCATCTACATCAATACATCTTGCAAGTATTTGTGCGGCATATATTTTTTTAGTTGTTCGGTTCTCCCAATCCGAATTTATTTCATTAGCATACTCTGATAAAATATTTTCTACTGCTAACTTTATAGCATCTTTGTCAGCATTTTCTGTGTATTCTACATCGTTAAAATATATATCTTTACTAACATATTTAACTGTATTCACTGCCACACTATGCCCAATTGGTGCAATACCTTCGCCCAAGCCTGTAAATTCAGCAGGGTCTAATTTTTCTTTTACACTATTTATAAGCTCATTGGATGCTGGACTTCCTTCACTATCTGTTATAATAATTTCTACAGTACCTCCGCCATTTGGTGTTCTGTTAGCTTTTACTTGTCCGACACCTTCCATTTCTTTTACCCATTTAATATAATTGGCACGATTGCCACCAAAAGCATCTGCATTTATACTATCAAAATATCTTTGTCTAAATGTTTCAGTATCTTCTTCATCTTCGCCAGGAATTATTAATTCAGTTATTTCTGCTTTTGTAAGACCAGAAATTGTTGCTATTGGTGTAAGGGTACCAAAATGTTTGTTTCCTTCTTCACCTGTTGTATCACACATAATCTGCCAACAGCCAGGAATGATATTACCTTTGCTTACAACTATATTATTACCGTCATTGTCTGTAACTGTAATATCTACATCTGTATTATTAGTCATCTGCGCTACTAAGGTATAGTTTATTTTATCCAAATTAAACCTATCACCTGTACTTACAACTTCACCTATATAATTTCCGTCACTACTATTAAAGTTAAATTCTGCTTTTAAAATAGCACTTGTTGAGTCTTCGGGAGTAATACCTCTTTCTTTTGCTATTTTTACAAGATAGTCCCTTTCAGCAGAATCAGCAAAAGCATTATTCAATATTGTGTCAAGTCCCATATAGGCATTAGCTAATTCAAGAGCAGCGGGAGATAAAGTATCAAAGATTATACTTCCTTCGCGTTTATCTACATCTGTAGCTACATTCGAGAGCATTTCAGCCAACAAATTGTCATAACTGTAGTCCTCAAACATTAAATACCACATCCTTCACATCTACATTATAATATTTAGTTACAACCGTAAAACTGACATTATACACATTATGCTTTATGCTAAAATTAAAATCAGTTACATTTAATATTCGGTCATCTTGCAATAAAGCTTCTTTTATTCGGCTCATAAGCATTGGTATTACATACTGTCTTTCTCTACCAAATAAATCGTTAAGCTCAATTCCATAGTTCCATGAATACATAGCATAATCATATCGTTCTGTCATTAATATAAGATAGACCGCTTGGCGTATTATTTCTTTATAATCTTCATACACTGCAACAATACGCTTATTTTCTTTATCTAACTTATATGTAATACTTGTTTGCTCTAAGTCATCATAATCACTAATAAGTTCATAATTTGCACTTTCAGGTAGCACTTAATCACCTCCAGCTATAACATCAGCGACATAATAAGCTTGACCACCTTGCATTTTAATAATTACTAACCTATTACCTCTTTTCAAATTGGCTGGTCTTATACTACCAAAAACACAAAAAGTTTCATCGAGTTCAAGCTTTTCTGACAAACGAACTGCAAACTGTCCATCATTTTCATAATCTTTAGATACAGTACCGAAAACTACTTCCGTAGGGTTGCTTGCCCTAACGGCATCCATAGCGATACTTTTAATTAATTTAACTAACTCAACCGACATAAGGGCTACCTCCTAATAATGTTAAATCACAACTATACTTAGCACCAAATCTGTGTACAGCCTTCTTTATTATTACCTGTGCGCTTTTAAAAACAATGTCACCTAAATTTAGATTGGCATATATAGATGCACCTGCTCTTAATCTAATGTCACCAAAACAATCTTTTACAGTAAGTTCTCTTTTCTTTTCGCTATAGAGCTTAAGAACTGATTTACCAAAAGCAGCAGGATTATCATCTTTTTCTAATTTACAAGTAAGCTGTAAAACGCCCCACTTGTTAATAAGTTCAGCATTTCTGAATATATATTTTGCTCTATTACCAGTTGTGTCATCATCTCTATAAAACTGTATCTGGTTATAAACTTCATCATCTATACTAGATGTATAGTCCATATCTTCACAGGTTTCATCATCAAGCAAATAGTCTGTTTTTAAATCTTCAATTCGCTTTAAGCATAGTAACCCATAGTCATCATAAAATATATACATATTACCTGTTGCGCTTTCGGTAAGTTCTCTTGCATTCTTTATAATATCAAATAGAGTTTCATTATCTTCAACTCTGCCTGGTATCGAATACTTTGTATCAACAAGCTTACTTTGGCTTACCTTTAATCTATAGTCCATAGCAATCATTATAATTACATCTCTTAAAGTCTTGTTTTTATAGCAGTAAGTATCTTTGTTTTTTAAATATCTTAATTGGTCATAAGCAGTACAGTTGATTTCTTTACCTTTACTTCTTGACTTACTAAATAAATAACCATAAAAAACACCAACACCATTTTTTAAAAATGCTACAACATTACCTTCTTGTATATCTAATACCTGGTCCTTTAAAACAGTAAATTCTAACTTACCTGCTGCATCTTTCCATTCTGTAGTCCAAGTTACTTCTCCAACAACCAATGGCTGATAATCTATTCCATTGTTTATTATATGTAACTCATAACGAGCATCTTTATTTCCTTGAATATTTATATAAGCATTATCGTTTAATGTTCCTGCAACATTTACTACACTTATAACAGATGTAGAACATAAATCAACTTTATCTTTCTTTTTAGTATCGCTTTCATACATTCCACCGTCTGCACTTGCACCATTAAAATAGCTACCCAAGTTCACAATTTTAGTTATAGTTTTACCACCCCATTCTGGGTGGCAACTTGATGTACCAGGATTAGCGTGTTTAGGACTATACCATTTTGATTTATTAACAACAAACTCAATTACACATTTACCGCTCAAATGACCCCATTTATTACAGCCGGCATCATTTTGATTTTTAATGTCACCTATGATACATTTAAGCACATTTCCATTACTTTGATATACATCAATGTAGTCGCCTACACTACCGTAAGTGGTTGTACACGCAACAACATATCGACCATTTATAATACCAAAGCCTTCGCTATCGAAATTTTGTCCGGCTTGGGACCTAAGTTTATACTGTACTGATGTCTTTGAAGTAATTAATTGCCAACCCATATAAGTAAATACGCTACCCAAACCTGAGGGTAGCGTTATTGTTTTTGTAGGTATACTGGCTGGGGAGCTACCGGCTGAACTTGTTGCTGAACCAGTGGGTTTAGTTCCACCATTATAACCCCAACTATAATACTTTCTGTTTCTTAAAGTTTGGTTTATGTTTATTTCTCTAATAGGATTTACACCCGCTTCTATTATATTACCGTTGCCAGAATAAATAGAAACATGTCCTCTTTTGTCACTGCCGCATTGAGAGTAGACACAAGCTCCAGTAGGTATATTTGTATAATCAACTTTACCATTACTATACGAAATTTTATTTTTACCCCAACTGGCTCTTGCCATAGCAGCTGTATCTTTAGATGTGTATGTTTTATTAACACCGCCGGCTTTATAAGCTGATGCAACGAATGCTTGGCACGCATCTGTTGCATTTAAAGTTTTTCCTGTGCCTTGATGTTTAAATGTACTCTTACCTATATACTGTCTAGCCCAACTCAATATATCATTAACAGTTCCTGCCATAATATCACTTCCTTCTTCTATTTAAGTTTTAGCACCTGTCCTGGGTAAATAAGATTAGGATTTTTGATTTTATCTTTATTTAGATTGTATACTTCCTTCCACTTACTTCCGTCACCTAATTCTTTTTTACATATTAATATTAAATAGTCCCCAGGCTTAACTGTATATGTAGATGGTGTAGTTTTACTACTCGTATCTCTAGCTTTTACAGTAGTGGCTGTAGTTTTATTAGTCTTTTTATCTGTAACTAATTTAACAGTCTTTGTACTATAATCTAAATATTTTTTAAAAGTGACACTAATTACTTTGTCAAATCCGTTGTCAGTATTATCTTCATCTGTAAATTCTTCAATCGTACATTTACATTTATTTAAAATACCGTCTAAATCATTTACATATACTGGATTTTCAGTATCATTATTAGGAATATCAATTTTAAAGGTCCCATTTTCTTCCCCTAAATCCCAAACCCCATTAGGTTTAGTTCTTATTATCATAAAGTCAAAAGGTTTTGCTTTTGCCATTAATGTATTAAAATGTGTAAGGTAAAAATCTTGTGACCTTAATTCTTGCTTGTCAGAAATTATATTTACAAAAGGATACTTAGTTTTTGGTAATAAAAAGTCCATAGACCATTCAGTTAAACCAGGTTCTTGTAAATTAAGAACCGTTTTACCACCTAAAAGCTCTATTTCTTCATTTTTACCTGGAACTTTTCGTGTTATCTTAGATGGTGTTACAGGCATTAAAACATTTTCAACATAAATTAAATATGCCATTTCTTACACCCCCTCTACTGATACTGCTGCGGCTTCTGTTATACGCTTTTCCATCTCACGCACAACATCACCAATACTTAAGCTGCTCGCAATTTGGTTTGACATACCTGACATATCTACTGTTATTTGTTTAGTTGTATAGTTTGCAATTCTTTCTTTGCTTACACTATCTTTTATCATACTTAAAATATCATCTGAATGCTTAACTTCTTTCTTAATATCATCAGTATTTGACTTAATTCCATTAAGAGCATCTTCGCCAGAGTCTGTAGTTGGATTTAACAAATCTTCTGCATTATTCTTAAGCCAATCAGATACACCTGATATTTTATCTGAAATAGCACTTGAAACATTATCACCAAATTCAACACCGGCATTCCAAGCGCCACTATATTCAAATCGGTCAAGGTGATAGTCTTCGGCATTAACCTTAGCCATAACTTCTTCGCCTTTACCAAATGTATCGTCAACCCAACCTGACAAACCATCGCGCCAACCTTGTACAGAATTAGCAAGATTAGAGCCAAAAATTGTATCTATTGCACTAGCAAGACTCTGTAATAATTCTAAAATACAATCAACTAAATCAAAAAACAATCTTGCTATAGCACCAACAGGGTCATTAAATACATTTGCGAAGAAATTAGCAAATGCCGCTATGAAATTCCAAAGAACAACAAATATATCAATTATAATATTAATAAGAGCTATAAATAAATTTCCAATAAAGGCTCCTGCAACTGCTAAAGCCCCGCATATTATACCCAAGGCTGATTGTGCTGCACCTGTTACATCTGCAATCCAATTACATAAAGCTATTAATATAGCTATTAATGCAATAATTAATATAATTATCCAAAATATAGGGCAAGATAAAATAGCTGTATTTAAGCCGTATTGTGCCGCTGTTGCAGCAGCAGTAGCAGACGCTTCTGTTCCTGTTGCGGCAGCATGAGCAAATGAAGCCATACATAATGCTATTTTTACACCTGTGCTAATAAGTTCGATAGCTTTAATAAGTAATAGCCAACCATAGTATATAGCTAAAGCAGCGGCTACACCGTATATAATAGGTCCTATGACATTCCAATTTTGAGCTACAAATCCTGCTATATTTCCAATAGCTTCAAAAATATCAATAACCACATCAGCTAAAACAGCTAAAACTTCTATCGCCCCCGTTACAAAATTCTGAAAGCCTTCACTATTAGCAAGTTCATTTAACCTGTCTAGTACAGGTTTAAAAGCCATAGTTGCCGTATTTTGAAACTTGGTCCACATTTGTCCCCAAGTCAAAGGCATCTTTTCAAATCTTTCATTTATTTCATCACTTGCTTCAAAAATAGCATTTTTAACAACATCTGCGGTAATCATTCCATCGGCAGCCATTTCTCGTATTTCACCGATAGGTTTTCCTAGATAATCTGCTATGTTTTGGATAAGGTTTGGAGCATTTTCAAAGATAGAATTTAATTCATCACCTCGAAGTACGCCAGAGCCTAATGCCTGTGATAACTGTAACATAGCATTAGATGCTTCAGTTGTAGTAGCGCCTGCGATTGTCATTTGCTTTTGTACTAAATTAGCAAAAGCAACTACTTCATCTGAACCACTAAAAGCATCTTTTGCATTATTACCAAATCTAGCAACAACAGCGGCGGTATCTGTTAAAGAACCTCTCGCATCTTGTGCAGAAGCATATATTTTTTTAAATAAATCATCTACACTACCTGTTTCATTAAAGTTATCTAAAAGTAAATTTAATCTTGCTTGCGTTTGTGTTACTTCATCTGACAAGCCTAAAACTTGTCCTGCGCCTTTTATACTTAAATACGCAGCAGTAATTCCTTTAAGCTTGCTTAGAAGTCCATTTGTAGCATTAGTTCCTTTTGCAATTTCCTGATTAAATTTACCTTGTTCAGAAACATTATCTCTAATATACCTCTCTGCACTGCTAATATTTGCTACAAGTCTTGCATATTCTGCATTTGCTGTAGCAGGGTCCATATTTGTTAAAGCACTATTTAATCCTGTTTGGGCTTGCGTTGCTTGATACAATTGTGTTCTCAAATATTCAAGTCCTGCGTTAGCAGTATCTGAACCAATATTAACTGGGTTATTTTCAATTTGCTGTATTCTTTGCTGTATAGCTGTTAATCTACCCAATGTATTATTTAATTCTGCCGTTTGGTTAGGTCTTAGAACGGTTGCAGAATTACTGTTAATAGTAGATTGTGTCGCAATAAGATTTTCCATTAGGGTATTAGCATTAGCAATTTCTTGATTAAATCTTTCAACCCCAGTGTTTGTAAAAACTAAAGGTCCTACATTTTCAAAATCATAAGTTACTGGAACTTTAACAGGTGGGATGTTCTGAGAAGACTGCTTTAGTGCTTCAATTTGTTCTTGACAAACTTTTGCGGCTGTTTCGGCTTCTTTTAAACATTCTTTTGCCCCTTCAAACGAACTCATATCTATGTCGGCATCTAAAGCAGATTGAATATCATTAATTCCTGAAAGCATTAAGTTCATTGCTGAGTGCATAGATGTAAATGTACTACTAAAATTGTCATATAACTCAATAGAACTTGATATTGTCAATACACTCACCTCTTTTTAGCTTTTTTCATCTTCTTCTTTTGTTTTTCATCTTCTTTTACTTTTCGCTCTACAGCTGCAAAAATAAAAGCTTTTTCTTGCTCATCCATATCAACAAATTCGCAGGGTCTAATATGTAATTCAAACAGACAGTAATATACAAAACTTGCTTCACTGTCTGTTTCTATTAGTTTTTTGCTTCTTCAATTTTTTCATTAATTTCCTTATTATAGCCGTTGTACTTTTGAATAAAAGCAGCGAGGTCATCATATTCGCCAGGGTTATCTAACATAGCCATTAAAAGGTCCTCTGGTGTGTTTACACCATAGCTGTCCTGAAGTTCAGCATCATAAAGATTAGGTGTAACTGTAGATGCGACAATCATATCAAGCACATAGGCTTCGCCATTAATTCTCTGTCTAAATGCGCCAAATTTACCTGGAATAGGCACTTCTTTAATATTCTTTTCTCTTAATTCCTTATTTTCTTTTGTGGTAATATGTCTAAATTCCCATTCTGGACTCTTACCGTTTTCATCAACAATAGATGTTGTTGCAACGCGTCTTACATTTTCCTTTACCACTTTGTTAGCCTTCATAAAAGCATTAAATTTTGACATAATTTTATCCTCCATAATTATAATAAAAACAAATAAGGCAGGCTATTTAATACAGCCTGCCAAAATATTTAGTTAGCTAAAAAACCATCAAGCTGTTTAAAGCTTTCAGGGATTGAGAAGTCTTCAAATGTACCTTCTATTTCTTCATCAATGTATTCACCATCTGCATCAAACTTAGCAAGAATACCACCGTCAGTATTACAGTCATAAAGTATAACAGTCTGACTTTTTGCAGTAGAAGTTGGGTCATTATTTTCAATTTGCATATCAAAGTATACATCTTCGCCTGTATTCTTATAATCTTCAAGAACTTTTCTAAGCACTGACTGATTGTAGTGCATTGTACCACTAAAAGTACCTTCCATACCTGTTGACTTGTGTCCGGTCATAATCGCACCAAGCCTTGGTATAGTTGACTTTGCTTTTTCAAGCTTTACTTCCATATCAATCATATTTGCAAAATTATACCTATTCCCATTTAATGTTATAAAACATTTAGCTAATTTTGCAGCAATAGCATCTTTTGCATTCATTGTTATGTTTTTAGCCATTATATTCTAACCTCCTTAATTAACTTTTACAGTCATATATAATTGCTCCATGCAATTTACAACTGTTACAGGTGTATTAACAACAACAGCTTTCTTAACTTCTCCTTGCTCTACAACAACATCTGTATCTGTAAAATCTTCAATAGCTCTAAGAGTTTCAAGATTCTTTAGGTACTTTACAATATCTGCCCAAAGTGCAATTCTACCCGCATTATCGTTAGGCATTACACCAAGATAACGAGTATTAAATATTGTTGCTATATCCATACCGATTTGGTCGCATACTCGCATAGTTTGATTAGAGCAAAATAAATCACTCTTTTCAGATGTTGTTGTAACCAATGAATTAATATCGGTAAGAATTCTATAATCAGAACCTACTTTATGAAGCTTTAATTCACCGTTGTTGATTGCCTGCTCAAGACCTGTCTGTGTGTCAGAGCAAACAGGTGTATATTCTCCATCATATTTTTTATTAGTGCAACTCTTGTTAATTTCACAAGATGACTCTGCACCACCTAACCACCAAATAAGACTTTCAGTATTTTTTTCAGCATCTGTTGTTAAATTTATTACGCCTTCATAATCGGCGGCATAATTATGCACAATGGTCTGAAATTTAATACCTGCTCTATCTCTCATTCTTTTTGTAAAACTTACAAAAAGAGATTTGATTACATCAGAAGTAGAATCACAGATAAGAGTATTAAAAGAATAACTTTCTATAGCAGATAAAAAGCTTTGATAACTTGAGCCTGTAGCCTTTATTGCCATACCACCAGTTAAAAAAGTTCCTGATGTTTCTTTTAAAGATGCGCTACGCTTCCAAGACACAAAATCATTATCGACTAATTTATCTATTCCACTAACAGTCTGCTTATCTACAAGAGTATCTGAAATAGCACCGTCGTATACTATTTCAATTTTAGATATTCTTATCTTACTTACACCATATATATAAATATCTTTTGTTGCTTCATCATCAGCTGTAATTGTAAAAGTTGCAACATCTCCGCGTACTATCGGTTCAACTGTTACTGCATTTGCACCGTCTGAGAAAATTTTAATAGCACCTTGTGTGTTATTAATACAAGTAACTTTAATCTTACAAGGAACAACCAAATTTGCAAAACATAAAGCCCTACTGCTAGGCTTACCATTTTCATCAATATCTGTACCTTCTCTTACCCCATCAATCCAGCAAGACCAAGGGTTATTACCATCTGAATTATCCTGTTGTATAGCGGCTTTTCCACCAACATTTATAATATCAGGAAATGCACTCGCAATAGTAGGTATTGTATTTCCGGTTTTTGCATTTCCAAAATCATAAAGTTTATTAGATTCAACATTCTTATCTATGCTACGCATATAAGTACATACATCATACAAATCAGTTTTATCTGCATTCTTTGCAACGGTATAAAAAATATCATTTCCTCTTGTACCTGGGCATTTTGCAGAAGCAAGTTCAGCACTTGCAGAGCCGCCACTATTTACTCTATAAAAATAGCATTTTTGTGCATTCTTAAATAAATCTCTATAAGGCTTCATTGCATCATCCGTATATGGATAGCCAAATATCTTTAATGAATTTTTTTCAAATTCTTCTGCTGTTAATTCAATGACTTCATCTTCAACACCCCAATTGAGATTTAATGGCGCAGCACACACACCTCTTTCTCCAAATACAACACCTGCATTTGCTGTTGATATAAAGTTGATATACGCACCTGGTAAAACCTTATTCTGGGTTACAAAAGTACCTCCACCTAAAGCCATATTTTACACCTCACTCTCTAAAAATTCTTTAAGTAACTGGTCTACTTCGCTAAAGGTATATTTACGATTACCTAATATCGTATTTAACACATCAATGTATTTTAAATACTTTTTACTTGCTGTAATTTGTTCTTTAGAATAACTTGCTTCTGCTTCTATTACAGCTTCGATTGGCTTTTCTTCAGTAGCTTCAACTGAGTTTAATGCTGTAGTTTCCACAGCTGTAGATTTTCTAGTTGCCATTTTTTATCATTCCTTTCTGTATAAGAATTTCCATTTTTTCAACATCATTTTCAACAATGACGAACATATCATAATTTATTGTTAATGTTAAAACACCATCATAAATATCTGTATCAATACCTTTTCCTAATAACGGTTCAGAGTCAAGTTCTATAAATTCAAGTGCTTTATACATTCTATCTATAACACTAAAACATTCTGCTCTATAGTCTTTAGACTTAGGAAAATACTGAATTGCAAATTGATTTTCTCTATAATAACGATTTCCACAAAACCTAGTTATTTTAGGATTTATACATTGAACAAAAAAGCAAGGTTCTTTCAAACCCTGCTCTACATCTTCCGTATAAATGTTGTATTCTTCGCCAAATTCACTATAGAGAGCTTGGCTTATCCCTTTAATAATCTTATTAATCATAACGCATCACCTGATTAAGGAAGTTTCGCACACGCCTTTCAAGTACCACAGGAGTAAGTTTATCCACTTCTTTTGTTGATATAGTCAACATAAACTTTCCAGGTACCCATTTTCTGTGGTTCACTGTTCTGTGTCCATATTCAACATAGGCAGCATATTCAAGATTATTACTTACGATTACTTTATAACAATTACCTGTACGCGTAATACTTGATACAGTCCAAGCTCTTCTAAGGTCACCAGTATCAACTGGAGTTCGAAGTTTAGCTCTTGCTAATACCTCAGCACCTAAATCATTTATACAGCGTTCAATCATAGCTTTAGCTTTGATTTCTTGCTTTTCTAAATGTTTTGCAAATTTTTTTAATTCACTAAAATCGCATCTACCGGTCTTTGCCATAATTTAACCCCACCTTTCAAATATTTCCAGAGCTATCTCTTGATGGGTTGCATACATAGCAGGTACCCCAGAGCTTTTATAAATGCCTTCGCGATTATTTTGATTAACAACTATTTTTGAGCCAGGTGCTATAATCAAATCGGGTGACATAAAAAGCTTTATATTTTGTACTTTTTCTTGTACTGTATCATTATTTTTAGTTGTAGGTGATGTGGTTTCAAAAGAAATTCTACAAGGTTGATTTTCAATAATCATCTGCTCAATTTGCCTTGTTTGTTTTGTATCTTCATCTCGAATATTATTAAGCTCATATACTGAGCAAGTTCCACCGTACAAACTTTCTATATGTTTTCTTGCAGAATTAAAAACACTCATTCTTACCACCTTAACTTTCTAAATGCGATAAGTTCGGCATCTCTATTGCAGAGCTTATCTAATAAAGTAATATATCTTGAAGCTGCACTTGTATTATTATCATAAGTATAACCTACACTTGTGTCTCCTTCAGATATACTGCTTATTCTTCCGGCGTTAAAGTCAATGTTTGTAATAACATTTTCACCAACACTAGACTTAGTCCTTAATAGTGTACCTGCTGCCATATCAACAGCAACAAAATAAAGCTCAGGTGGAATAACAGTAATGTTACAAAAATTCTTTATATATTGCTCTGTTCCATTTATAACTAGTTGTAATAAACCATTGTCAATTTCATTAAGTGCGTAGCCGAGAGACCTTAATCTCTCAACTACATCTTCTTGTTTAATATTCATAAAAATCAGCCTTTTGAAATAATTCTAGCAATAGGAATAGCCTTGTGGTTGATTGTCTTGCCGTTACCGTCGTTTACAAGCTCCCAGTTGCTACCGTCCTTTAATTCTGTATCTGTAGGAGATAAGGTAGCCTGTTTCTTCTTAGTGTAACTAATACCATAAGGGGCATAGCACTTTCTCTGTCTGGCATATAAAGTATCCTGACCACCGTGTGTTTTAGGGTCTCTGTTCATTTCAAAAGGTACTTTAGCACCGATATTTTCATAGTCAAAAGCACCTGTACCAAGCACATATGTTACATACTTAGTATAACCATCACCAGCACCACTCTTAGACTCAGCTACTTCAGATGTAGGCATATCATCATCAACAATAACAGTTCTACCGTTCCAAGTTGCAAGACCAAGTTCCCTTTCAATACCATTACTATCTGTCTGCTTTAAATAAGCTAAAAGTTTGAGATTTTCAAGATTAGTCGCAACAGTTGAGTGCATAATAACCATTGTAAACTTGCTCTTATTATCGCCACCGGCTTTCTGAATAGCACTATTCAATGTAGCTGGACCTGTCATACCATCATCAATAGATGTAATATCATAGGTATGGTTATTAACAAACTCCTCATTTGCCTTACCAGTCATATTGAAGATGCCCTCAAGAATCGCAAGTAATGTATCCTGGTCGACACCGTCAAAGTATTCTGATACCTGCTGTGCAACATTATCCATAAAATCAACACCACCGGTAATATCTACAGCAAAGTCACCTTCAGTCCAAGCCTTAGCCCTACCGGTAACAACTACACCTCTTTCATATGTTGTTGTAGTTGTTGCTGTAATATCATTCTGACCGTCATAGTTTAAAACCTCACCATCAAGCAAGCCATACATAGGTAATATTGCATAAGCTGTACCAGTCTGCGAACTAAAAGCATTTCTAATTTCAGTATTTCCTTTTAAAGCTCCACTTTTAATAAGCTCGTTCTTTTTAAGCTGTGGAATTCTCTCCACATACTTACCAAAAGCCTGTGGATTAAATGTCTTACTATCAAATTTCATTTATTATTCCTCCTTAAATCGTTGCTCCTGGATTATCTTCCAAGTAAGCACACATTTGACTATAGGTCATTTTATCAGTCTTTGGGTCCACATCATCTGCACTATATCCCGGTACGGTACCTTTAAAGCTAGGCGTAGCACTATCAAACAGATACTTTGTATCTTCTGCTTCAGCAATAGCCTTTACCTGCTCATCAATACCTGTAATGTTGCCGTCCTCGTCAAACTTAATATTTTCCATATCAAGCATTGCCTTAACAGCTTTAGGCGTTTTGGCTTTGAATGTTGCAAGGGCTTTATCAATAGCATTATTGATTTTAAGACTTTCAATTTCTGCTTTATGATTTTTAGCTTCATCCTTATTCTGCTTTTCAAGTTCAGCAATCTTAGCAGTTAAATCTTCATTATCTTTTACACTGTCCTTAAGCTCTTTTAACTGATTATCTCTATCAGCTATTGTATCATTAGCTGTCTTTAATTCAGCCTTAAGCTCGTCATAATCAGCCTTGGCATTCTCAATATCCTTGCCATTTTCAGCCATAATTTTGTCAACCACTTCTTTTTCAAGACCTAAGTCCTCTAAAAAATTTCTTTTCATTTTTACTCATTCCTCCAATACGATTTTTTACGAGGTTTCACCTCTTATGTTAAAATGCTTAAATAGTTTTACGCCATATTCAGGGCAAATATAAAAAAGGAAATAAGCTTTGACACTCATTTCCTTTGCTGACTAAATTCCTGATTACAGTTATATTTATAGTTTTGTTTTATTAATCTAGCCCAACGGAACCACACCCTTTCAAATAACTTTTTAGGTAACAAAAAAGGACAGCTTTGAACTGTCCTAATCTGCTAATTTATTGTGTTTGCTAACTTGCCTGTAACTTTTACATTAAAAAAAGCACTTAACATCATTCGTTAGGTGCTTTAGGATGCTTTTCTTGTTCCATCAGGCAATATATAATCTTCTAACCAAGCTTCTCCTGTTTCCATATTAACCTTAGCTGTTGCAAATACTGTCCAACCTCTTAAATTTTCTTTTAAATCTGGTCTTGTAGCTGTGTTTTCAAACATATAATGAAGTGTAAATATATTATCACTAACTGAATAAGATACTGGTGAATTTATTTTATCTCTAAAATATCTTTTATCAAATACCTTAATTATTTCTTTTACCGCACAAACTACAGCTTCATTTTTATTAATCACCTAAATCAGCTCCTTAAAAAGTTCCTCAAACAAAGATTTGTCAGTTTCTAAAATAATATTCTCAACTGTTCCTGTTTCTATTATACCATTCTTATTATATACACTTGTAATACCATCAACAGAAACAATTTCAAATTCATCTTGCCAGTACATCATTTTAGCTACTGATAAATCTGCTTCTGAAGGAATTATGTCACCTATATACGGATGTGAATGGTAATTTAATACGCCTTTATGTTTTTCTAATTCTTCAAACAGAGTAGGAGGTATGACAGTAGCACTAGAGGTTCCTCTTATAAGTATATTTTTACCATTAACAGTCACTACTGCGAACTCTACTCCTGTTTGCCTTGAAAGTAAGCTCAAATCCTTTATAGTAGGACAGCTGTCTAAAGCAAGACTATCTCCTGCTTTCTGTAAACTATTTAAGCAGTTCTGAATATTTTCAGGTATGTATTCAGACTTAAGAGGGGATAACTTGTCACCTGATGCTTTTACTGTACCTAAGTTAATTATATCATCATTATTTATACTTGTAAACTTGTCATTACTAACAAATTTTTCTTTCCAGTCTTTATAGGACATATCATCTACATAGATTGTTTTTCCATTTTTATCTCTAGTAGCTCTTTTTCTACCTTGTTTCAGTAAATCATCTGTGACTTCCGGTATTGTAGTACCTCGGCAACGCGGATGAAAAGGTGGTGCTGTTATCCCTATTTCAAAGTCATCTCTATTAAAGATTTTACTATCCATATCAGCACACATATCACAAGTTTTATCGTCTAGTGTTTCTAATACCCTATACTTTTCAACTCCTAATTCATCATAGCTATCCATTTCTGCCCTTGTACATATCTGGGCTGTTTCAGTACGAATAAGAGTATTGCAAGCTGATTGGGCTACATTGCTTTCATAACTTAATTGTCTTGCAAGCTTTTTAGGGTCTGTACCTCTAACACACCAATCAGTTAAAGCTTGCTGAAGTTTATTTGTCAATTTAGGTCTGTATGTACCCCATATTCTTTCAGAGAAGTTTGTACCGTCAATAGCCCAGGGCTTTTCAAGTATCAATTTAAGTCTGCGTTCATCTACTTGTGCAAAACTAAAGCCCACACCAATACCTTTTTGTACTTCAAATGCCGTTCTATAATAAACATCTTTATACACATTCGATAGTGTCTGCGTGACATTTTCTGTAATATCGGCAAATGCTTTATCACAAAATAACATCATTTGCATTTTAATAGCATCAAGTCTAGTGATATGATATTTTGCACTTGCGTTTTCAAGTTCTTTATCCCAGTTTCCCAAGTAGCTGTTAGCATAGCCTTTTCTTATGTATTCTTCAACATCCCATCCAAGTTCTTTTAGCTCTTTATTTGTAATAGCTTTTTTGGCTTCAGCTAAAGTCATATTGTTATTATCAGCAAAACGCTTCAACCAATATGTAATGTCTTTATCAATTTGAATAATTGCATCATCTATTAATTTCATAGACTCAGCTACGCACTTTTGGGCTTCTGCATTGGACCTTTCTTCTAAAGCTTTAAATCTTTTAGCCCAATATTCATTATTCTTCATCATTTTTCCTCTCTAGTTTTTGGAAAACCGTAAGTTTCAACATTATTTTCTTTTTGTTTTTTGAGTCTTTTTAATTCAGCCTGTACATCATTAATCCAAGGGTGTTGCGCAATAACTGTTTCATCTGATAAAATACCTTGAGATTTAGAACAGTTGTCGATGGCTTCACTTTCATTAATGAGGATGTTCCTATTGAATACTATATCCACTTTTTCATCTTCAAAATCACCTTGTCCTGTTTGTGATAAATAAACATTCACAAACCACAATAAACTTTGTAATGATGCAGTATACTCAAGTTCAATTTTATTAGCATCTAAATCAATGTCTGAATACATACTTTGTATGTTTAACTGATTAGCATTACCACCCAACTTATCATCTTTGGCATCATATCCCATACCATTCTCAATGATGGACTTTTTCAAAAGGTCAATGATAACTTTATAATTTTCTGAATTAACATCAATATTAAGAGTTTCTACACCCCCACCTGAGCCATCTATGCTTCTTACTTTAACAGCACCATAGGTAGATAAATTCTTTCTAAACTCACCTAGGTTCTCACCATCATAATTTTTTAAAACCAAAATGGTGTTTCTTACATCTTCTTCCATAGCATTAGTGTAATTACTGAGCATTATATTTAACGCATCTTGTAAGCCTTTTACTCTCTTTAATAGAGATTGCTCATTTCTGTTAGCTTTAAAAGCTATAAGTGGGATTTTATTCCAACCCAATCCCATATTTTCTGCATAAAAATAAGGCACCTGCCAATTCACTCCGTCTGGATATATATTTCCTCCATCTTTAATGAATTTTGTGATACCTTTATTATCATAAACTTCTATTTTTAATATTTCTTTTTCCGTTTTTTTCTCATATACAAGTACAGGATAAACTCGAATTGCATAATTAAGTTTTGTATGTTCTTCATCAGCCCAACCTGGTAGTATCTGCCAAGGTTTAATACGACGCATATTTAACTTACCCGTTTCATCATATCCGACATATAACCAACCTATCCCGCAATTAAAGCTATCTTCTGCTATAGATTGTATAAGTCTATCAAACTCTGCATCAAACACATAATCATTTAATAGTTTAGAGTACCTCTTATTTTCAGTATTAAACATTATCTCCTTACCAAATAAATAATTGACCTTTTGGTCAATTATCTTGCTGTATTGGTTATTTACAATTCTATTATTCGGCAAATTATCAATCTGTACAAGTTCCCCATCAGGACCTATAGCTGTTCTCTTTAAATTCAATACATCGTGCTTACCAATGTAATAATTATATCCTTTTATCATATCAAATCTTTTTGGACTCGACATAAATTTATTAAGCTCTCGTCTTATAAAATCTAAATCTGTTATTTGATTCTCTGCACCTTTTTTAATAATGTCATTAATATAAGGTGTGAGCCAACCGACAAACTGAAAATTAAACACTTTCTCTCTCACCTCTAATCTAATCAAAACTAAATGTATCTCCAACAAGAATTTTACCTAGTGCATATCTCATAGCATCCATACCGTGCGAAAATTCGTGGTCAGGTTTATCTGTTGGTTTTCCATCTTTATCTATTGCCCAACAATAGTTTTGTATCTCTTTTTTAAATTCAGAGCAGTTGTCGTGAACTATAATTTCATAGTTTTGTATTAACTGAATACCATGGTTTACGCTGTCTTTTCCTTTCCTGGAAGGTTCTGTCTTGATTCCTTCTTCTTGAAGTTCTGCAATGGACTTTGGTTCAGCAGAATCACAAATAATTTTCTGCCCACCATAACCTTTGTCTTTGATTGCCTGCGCAATGATTTTGTTGGTCACACCTGTCTTGTACCATTCATCAAAGACATAAATCTTCATTGCTACATTGTCTATCATCAGACAGACAAATGCATTGGGGTCAGTGAAACCAAAGTCAAGACCAAATGCAGCTTTGATTTCTGGGATTGCTCTGACTGCATCAATGTTAAAGTCTTCAAATCTGACTTTTTCATATATCAGACCTTCTGCAATACCCCATTCACCATCACCTTCAATTCTGTATCTTCTTGGGTTGTTTTGTTGCATCTTCAAGAAGATGTTCCTGTCTGCATCATCCAACCATTCATTTTGCTTCCAGGTTGTTGTCTTTATGAAAATGTCATCATCTATCACATCAAAGAACCTGGGTTTCAACCAGGATGTTGCAGACCAAGGATTGAATGTCAGGGTTATCTGCTTGAAATATCCATCAGGCACTTCACCACGAATGGACATATCCAGTTTGTTGAAGTCATCTTCATTGCTGATTTCATAGGCTTCTTCAATCCATACAAAACAAAGAACACCATAATCAACTGAAATTGATGTGATTTTCAAACCATCATCAAGCCCCCTGAACAGAATCTTCTGTCCTGTATCTTTTCGTATAATCTGCATTGGTGAAACAGTACAATCAAAAACATCATCAACACCAATTCTATGAATTGCCCATTTTAAATCAGCAAAAACTGAATCACGTAAGGTATTTGAATATCGTCTTACACACAAAGCATTTGCAAGTGGATATTTCAAAATTCTATAAATCATGTTCAGTGCTGTGGTCTTTGATTTCTTTGAACCTCTTGAACCTTTACATACTCTATATCTTTGTTTACAAGAAACAAAATCATCATAATTATCACCAAATACTTTTGATGGTTTCTCATTATTGGTTGCAATCATCAATAATCACAACCTTTCCAAAATTATTGACATTCAGATTATCATCAGGTTTGAATCCTGCTCTATCAAGAATATCTTTTGCTGCCATCAATCTAACCATTTCACTTTTTGCTTTTAATAGATTTGTTTCTGTTTGAAAAGCTGCTGCTGCCATTGATTTCATTCTACTCTTTAACATGGATTCATATTCTGCCATAAAATCATCATTCTTTTTCCATGTGCAAATAGTCTGTTCTGATACTTTAATCTGTGCAGCAATTTCTTTTTGTTTCAAATTACCTGCAATCATAAGTTCTAAGCACTTTTTTTGTTTTGATGTTAGCATTTTATGAACCCCCTTTCTGTTAAAGTTTATTAAAGATTATTTTTATGTATAAATTATATAGAAATAAGACACCCTTTTTAAAGGATGCCTTAACCTAACATTTCATTCTATATTTTACTATAATGCTGAGGTAGGTTTCAAGTAGGTTGTGGTAGGAACTTTTTTTCAAATGCTTGTAAAGCGAACAAATGAACTTCTTTAATGTAGTTATATGAAAACTTCATTTCCTGTGCAGCTTCTCTTAAACTTTTATCATCAACATACACAAGATTTAAAATATCTTTGTGTTTACTATTGTCTAGTTGCTGTATTTGATTAATTATTTTTACTCTTGTTTTGATAAGTATATTTTTCATAATATTAAGCTTTTTTTCTTCTTCATCAATCTGACTAAATACTTTTGCAAACTTATCGTGTTCAACAGAACTCTGTACTTTTTCTTCATAGCTAATACCCGCAATATCTAAAGAATCTTTTAATCTTTGAATATATTCTTGCTGTCTTCTAACTTTGATGCTTTGCTCTTTTATCTGCAACAAATATTCTTTTACTGTCACATAAAACACCTTCTTTCTGCCTATTTGTTATATTTAGCTTTTAGTGAGTTGAGAAGTTCATCTTGAACATCTTTTTTACCTTGCAAGCTCTTTAAAACATGTTCGTCGGCTGTACCGGCTGTTATCAAATGGTGTATAATCACTGATTTTTCTTGACCTTGTCTATACAATCTTGCATTTGCCTGTTGGTATAATTCCAAGCTCCATGTCAATCCAAACCAAACAATTATATTTCCACCTGCTTGTAGATTTAATCCGTGTCCTGCTGATGCCGGATGTGCAAGAAGAAGTCTTATATTTCCCTTGTTCCATTCCTCTATATCCTTAGAAGTTTTTAATTTCTTTGCAAATGGAAACTTTTTAATTATTCTGTCTAAGTCGTGTTTATAAGAATAAAAACAAAGAATTGGATTTCCATTTGCATCATTTACAATTTCTTCAAGCCTTTCGATTTTCTTAGTGTTAGTATCAACATACTCACCATTTTCTAAATACATAGCACCGTTGCTAAACTGTAAAAGCTTATTCGTTAAACCTGCTGCATTAAGTGCAGCTACAGAACCTTGCAAAAACTCTAAATATGAATCTCTTTCAAATTGATTATAAAGTTCCTGTTCTTTCTCACTAAGTTCAACGCGACAAACATTGTCTATTCTCTCAGGCATATCAAGCCAATCTTCAGCTTTCATTGAAATACAAATATCCGAGATTTTATTCATTATTTCAGCTTCGGCACCGTTTTTGGCATCATATGTGCATACACCATTTGATGTAATCTGTCTTGAATTAAAATATTTATTTCTGTAAGCAGTAACAGATTTACCCAGTCTTTCTCCACCGTCTATAAGATACACCTGACTCCACAAATCAACAAGTCCATTTGGTGCAGGTGTACCTGTAAGACCAACAACTCTTTTGGCCAAAGGCGAAAACTTTCTAAGTGCTTTAAATCTCTGTGCTTTAGAACTCTTAAAACTTGAAAGCTCATCAATCACAACCATATCAAAATCCCAACCACCTATACAACTAAGTTCATCGCATAGCCATTTAACATTTTCACGGTTTATTATGTAAACATCAGCTTCTCTTGCTAATGCTTGCCTTCTTTGTTTTGGAGTCCCTAAAACTTTTGAAATTCTAAGGTGCTTTGTATGGTCCCATTTAGAAGCTTCTGCCGCCCAAGTATCCTCGGCAACTCTTAAAGGGGCTATTACAAGTACCTTTTCAATTTCAAATTCACTATACATTAGGTATTCCACAACTGATAAGGTAATAGATGTTTTACCAAGACCCATATCAAGAAATAGTCCACACCGAGGTGTATTTATCATTTTATTTATTGCTATTTCCTGATACTTATGTGGTTTGTATTGCATTTATAAACTCACCAACTTTCTCTTTAGTGTCTATTACATAAACTTTAAATCCCAATTCAGCAAATACTTTGTGAATGGCCATCTGTAAAGGTCTAGGTTTCTTTCCTGGAGCTTTTAATTCAACAAAATAAATCCTACCAACAGGCATCAAAATCATTCTGTCAGGTAATCCACTGAACGATGCTGAATTTAATTTTACGGATAGACCTCCCATATTTTTAACCTTATTTGTTAAAAAACTTTCAATTTGTTTTTCTAGCATTTAATTTTCATCTCCCTTAAAAATTTGTACGAACAAAAAAGACTAATAAATAAGCATCTTTCACGAATATCTCGTACAAATCAAACAAATTTTCATATAAGTATGAGATTAAAGGCCTTAAGCAGTTGCTATAAAATACTTATTTCCTTTAATCTCCTTAATTTTATATTTATATAAAGAAATTTGTACGAAGTGTATAGGAAAGTAGTTAAAAACGGCTTATTCAGTGCGTTTCAAGTTCGTACAAACTTTTTTTAATTTGTACGAACTGCTTTCACAAAACCTCTTTGTGTTCCATATTCTTTACCAAAGCTTAAAGTTCCCTTACTCATTTCCCATTCACCTGTTTTCATAATTATATCCTTTATGGCTCTACTATCACTTTGCTTACATTCTGACTTTTCTTTAACATAAACTTCACACCAAATTTCCATTACGCATACTTTCTCCCTTTTATGCGTACCTTTGTCGTCTATTTCTCCAAAATCATTTTTTCCTTGTATGTAAGCTCGCCTATCGTATATCTCCATTTTATCCCAGTTATCAGGTAAAAGCATATCAAGATAATTAATTACACTACCGGCCATAGGGTCAACGTCAAAATGTTTTTCTTGTTCTTCCTCTACAACTGACTTTAAATGCTCTTTATCTACATAAATAGACTCACCGTTTTTATACAACTCAACAGCTTCAGCCCATATTTGTTCTACTTCTTTTTCATCTAAGGATTCCCACATATTTTTAGTAGCCATTTCTGGGTGTACATCTATTGGCCAAAAGCGTCTGTTACCAGTAGGGTCTTTTAAAAACTCGTATCTATTAGTTGTACCTATGAAAATACATTGCCTTTTTCTAACTGTAGTATATCTCTCATATGGTGCTCTGTAAGAGTCCTCGGCCTTTGCAGTAAAAGCCTTTATTGCCTCTGTTTCAGCCTTTCTAAGTGCAGATAATTCAGGCATTTCAATAAGCCAAAAGCCTTGTATTTGCTCAAAAGCTTCCTTTCCCTGTACAGTCATAAGAGAGTCAGAAAACCAAGGTCCACCTAGTCTCTTTATTATTTGACTTTTACCACAACCCTGTCTACCTACAAGGGTTAAAACATTATCAAACTTTATTCCTGGGTTATATATTCTAGCAACGGCGGCAACAAGAGCTTTCCTTGTAACAAATCTTGTATATTCATTGTCTTCTGCGCCTAAATAATCACAAAAAATAGTTTCAAGTCTTTTTATACCGTCCCATTTCAAACTATTCAAATAGTCTCTAACTGGGTGAAATTTATTATTCATTGCTGTTATTGTTAAAGCATCTTTTACATTGTCTTTTCCTCTTATTGCATATGTTTTCTCTATATAATGCCTTAAATTTGCTTCGTCGGCATCGCTCCATATTCGAGGAAATTCTTTATCCCAAGGTAGTTCACCGGTTACAACCAATCTATAAGTAAATTCATTATATCCAAATTTGTTTTTTATAATTTTATCGTTGGCCATAACGATTACAAGATTGTCTATAGTATTGAGATAGCCATTTCTTTCGTCCATTTTAAGGTCAAGAGCCCATTCATTGTTGTCTTCTGTATCTTCGTCTAATTCTGTATTGTCAAACTCTTTCTGAGCAGTAATAACCTTCTCATTAAAAAGATTTAATTTTACATTTTTATCCTTAGTTACAAAATCCATAGTGGCCTTGAAAGACGGCAATTTACTTGTTGGAGTATTAGGCTTAACATCACTGTCTAAATGCGAGAATTTATGTATTCTCACTATATCAAAAGCATTGCATAATTTACCGTTTGCCGGGTCAGTTGCGTGATTACTATAGGCAAACTTATCATCATAAATAACAAGACCAGCTGAACTTGTACCTTGCTTATATGTGTATCTATCGTTATTAGTACAAGGTTCATATACATCTGATAAAAATTTATCTATCGCTTGTTTAATAGTATAAGTCCTACAAAATACACCGATAGCGCCCTTCTTTTCTGTGGGGTCTTCTTGCTTTTTAAGAGTTGATAGCCTAGCTTTATCAGTTCTTGTACTTGTTGGCCAAGATGAAACATCTTTCCAATTTACATATTTGCCGAGATATTTTTCAACATCAAGAGGTTGTATTTCATCGTGTTCGATTACAAATTCCCCGTCATTAGATGTGGATGGCCAATACATTAATCTATGCGCCTGATAGGTAGTGTCATCAAACTGTTCTATACCTATTTCTTCTGCAACTTTTCTCGCTATCGCTTCATATTCATCACTGTCTACTTCTCTTGATAATGGTATTACAAGTCGCAATCTAGGCTTTTCTTGGGTATGTTTATGGGTAGAATAGATGCACCAACTGTAATCGGCAAACATTCTAACACCATCTACAAAGTCCTCAACAGCAAAATCAGCATCCAGTGTAATTAAAGAACGAGATTTTACAAAGCCTGTTTTTCTTTTACCCTCGTTTAAATAACCACCTACAAAACCACCTACATCTTTTATAGTATCTTGTTCAGATTTAGGCATATTTCTAAACTGTCCTACTGTTTCATTTGTTCTTACAGTTTTTCCAAGTTTGTCTACTAACTGCTCCCATGTTAAACTGACATTCTGCCAAATTGCCTGAAACCTGCTGGTTGCCGTAGCGATGTTATATTTGGCTTTCATATTCTCACTTCCTTAATCTTTCATATAGAAGTCGCACTCATAACCATCAGCTTTTAATGGAAGTCCCTTTGCCCAGCTTATTTCTTGTCCCATAATAGCATTAACTTCTTCTAAACTTCCTTGCCCTTTTGGTACATCAAGTATAACTTCATCGTGTACTGTAAAATTTATTTCATACCCGGCATCTTCTAATCTAATTATATTCTCAGCTAAGCAGTCCCTAGCAAATGCTTGTACTATATTTTCTACAAGCTTACCACCAAATGTTTCAAGTCTTTCCCAAGTCTTTGTTGTCTGGTTCATTCCCATATATGTAATAGAGTCAGAACCAAATTTATTTTTACCTATTGCAGGTTTTACATAGGCGATTTTTCTACCTGACGGAAGTTTTATAAATAGAATTCCACTTTTTCTAAAGAAACTGATGCCGTGCTGTATTGTTACAGGAATTCCTTTTATCGCTGAAATGGCTGCGTTATTAACCGTCCACCAAAAATTTATGATGTTAGGATTGGAATTTCTCCATACTTGCACAAGCTCAGGTAATTCTTCTTCTGGAATACCCATATCTATAGCCCCCATTGATGCCAAAGCACCGACAGAACCACCATATCCAAGGGCTAATTCAGCTATTTTACCTTTTTGTCTTAAATGCCCATTGATGCCGTGTTTTACGACTGGTACTCCAAACATCTGACTAGCAGAAGCACAATAAATATCTCCATTTTCCTCAAAGACTTTTAATCTCCACTTCTCATCAGCTAGATAAGCTATTACTCTTGCTTCTATAGCTGAAAAATCGGAAACTATAAATCTACGACCCTCTGACGGTATAAAAGCTGTTCTTATAAGTTCTGAAAGTGTCTGAGGCACCGTATACAGCATACTAAACCAATCATAATCTCCGTCTGTTACAAGTTTTCTAACATCTGCTATATCTGACAAGTGATTTTGTGGCAAGTTCTGCACCTGCACTATTCTTCCTGCCCATCTACCGGTTCTATTTGCTCCGTAGAACTGTAAGAGTCCTCTTATTCTTCCGTCAGAGCATATGCTTCTTTTCATTGCTTCGTATTTAGCTGTGCTTGTTTTACCCAGTGCTTCTCTAATTTTAAGAACTCTTTTTATACTCGCATTTTCTGTTGATGCTATAATCTTTTTAACATCAGCTTTTGTTAAAGTTTCTTGTTTATTGCCTGTTTGTTCTTCAAGCCATTTTTTTAATTGAGGTATTGAGTTAGGGTTCTCAAGTCCTGTTATTTCTATTGCTTCCCTTGTGTAATCCTCAGATGCCTTTGCGTTGTATGTAAGAGCGTTATTTACTAAATTCATATCTACTCTTACACCTCTTGCGTTTATTCGTTGGTCATATTCCCAAAGCTTTTGTTCAGAGTCAGCAATAGGAAAAGTTGAAATTTTATTTCTTATGGACCTTTCAACCTCTACGTCTTGACAGCAATAGTCTTTAAATATCTGCCAATCTTCCGGTTTATGTTCGGGTAGATTTCTTGTTCTACCTCCATTTGTCTTTGTCGGCTTGCAAGGCTTACAAAAATAGTCTATTAATCTTTTACCTCTTGTGTCTTTCTGTTGCTGTAAGTTTAAAACGCTTGCTACACCTGCAAGGTTCTGTGGTAAACCTAATTCTGCTGCCATAACAGCTGTACAGCTCCATTGTGATAAATCAAGTTTTATATCAAAGAATTTCTGTATACAAGTAATTTCAAACTGTGCATTGTAAGCTGTTTTTTGTACATCTTTTGACATAAGAGCATTTCTAACTCTGTACGGTAGCTCCTCACCATTTTTTAAGTCTATTATTTGTACACTTTCATCATCAAAAGCATATGCAAACAGTAGTATTTCAAAATCAGGGGCGTCAGCATAACTGTACACCCCTGATTTTACTAAATCATTACTACTGTATGTTTCAATATCTATTGATAATCTCATACAGTTTCACACCCTTAGTTAAATAAATCTTCATCTTCCTCTAAAAAGTCTTCAAAATCTCTCTCGGCACTTACTCTGCCACCTAATGACTCACCATCTTCTAATTTCTGCAAATTATTAAGCCCGCAAGCTATACCCTTGTTACCATTTGTGTTGAAAGCATAAAAGCTGATAGAAGCTCGTCCATAACAGCCACTGTATAAATCAAGTTCATTTTCAATAGCCCTACCGTCTTTATATACAAGCCCCGGTTTTGTCTTGCAGTTTGCATTTAAGAAGTAGCTATTTGCATAATTTTCATCGTCTGGTCTATCTTCATCACCGTCTCGCAAAGGTGTTTTTAAATTTGTAGGAATTTTACCACCAAATTTACCACTCTTGCCTGCTTCTTTTGCGTTGTCTATTGCTTTTTCAATAGCGGCTACTAATTCCTTATCATTTTTTGGAATTATAAGGCTTACAGAATATTTAGGCTCACTTCCGTTTATTCCCTGTGGTTCAAATACATGTAAATAGCTAAATCTTACCTTACTTGTGATTACCTTAGTTCCGTCAATTCTTACATTACTCATAATTTTTATCTCCTTTTCAAAATAAATCTTGTATCATTTTTAATTTGTATTTTGGTAATTTTTTAAAAGCTTCGCGATCCATTATTAAGTGAATTTCTCTACCGTCTCTTTTTGTAGTATGAAACTCAATACATTTTTTGCCTTCTTTTTCCATTAAATTTCTTTTTTGTGAGATTACTTCAACAGCGTTATTATGTAGTTCTTCTCTCTGAGAATGACTAATCAAATAATTAAGCATCTGCATCAACCCCAAAATCATTTAGTGCCGAAGCTGTTGACCCCAACTCTGGTCGCTTATCCGTTTCCGGTACAAGCTTTGGTTTTCCTTCGGGCGTTATAATCAAAGGTGCTATAAGTGTATTAAAGGCTTCTGAATCTAATAATTTAGTTAAATCAGATATAGATTTGACCTTTTTATTAATATAATTATCTACATCGTAACCATTTTCAGATAAAACACTTATTACAGCCCTTTCATCTGAATACTTTCTTCTGCTTGCACTAGCGACAAGCTTATATCCCGGAAACTTCTCACCTTGTAGTGACTTTTCAAGAGCATAAGCCTCTACTACTTCACACCAACTTTTTATTTTTGGTGCTATTTCAAGAACATCTGCTATTTCTTCGTTTGTAAGTTTTGCAGGTTTAACAAAATCATACTTTGCAAGCTCTTGTATTTTTTCGTTATATGCTCTGCATATAGCTCTTGCTTTACAAAAATGACTGTCACAGTATTCACCTGTACAACATTGAGCGTTTTCATCAAGAGCTTTTTTCGCTGCCGGAATTACTGTGTTCATGCCCCAACTTAAAAGCTCTGTAGCATCTTCGGCGTATGTACTTATATTATTAATTCTAGGCTGATATATTGTATATTCAGCTTTATCTATACTGTAAAGATAATCATATTCGTTTATTGCTCCTAAAGCATATAATCTCAACTGTGGATTTAATTCAGCATCAACTTTAACTCTTATCCCATACTTTAGGTCAATAATTTGTATGCCACCCTCGTAAACGATAACAACATCACCCGTGCCAAAGCCTTTGTGTGCATAGTTGGAAAAATCAAGTCGCTGTTCAACAGCTATTGTTACAGAGCTACTTTTAGCCTTCTTCGAATTATACTGTTCTATAACAAAGTCTTTGTAATCTTCGATATATTCTTCCATTTCTTCGGGGATTTCACCGAGCTTTTTAACCTCTCTCGTATACTTGTTTCTTGTTATGTTGCCAAGTTCTAAGTTAATTTTTAACTCTCCAAGAGCATGTGCTCTTGTTCCCTCCTCGGCTTCTTCACTTGAAACATTTGGAAACTGTTCTTCAAGTGCAACAGAACCCGGGCAGTTTAGCCATTTTGCTGAACCACTTGCTGATAATCTTGCGTGTACTTCAGGCATCTAAATCATCCTTTCTGCATCTTCAACCAAACTGTCATAATTATCCTCATCAAGTTCACTTACTTTTGTTGCACCATATTTGTTTAAAAGCTCACCTGCTGCTGCTTTACCACTCTTTTTAGCTAATGCTTGTAAGGCTTTTATAACATCGTCTTTACTTGCCTTTCTTTCAACCTGTTCGCTCTTTGCCACAGTTTCGGGTTTTGCTTCTGTTGCAGTGTTTACTTCTACAGCGTCATCATCAACTATTGCAACTTTAGTTACAGCTGTGACAGGTTCATTTTCTGAGCTTTTATTTGTCTTTTTTTCAGCTATAATTGAGAGTAAATCTAAAAGTTTATCAACCTTCTTAGAAAAATTTTCATCTAACCTTATTATTAAATTAATATCCATATATGTTTCCTCCTTGATTTTTACTTGTTTATGATATATAATTTAGTTGTAAATATATTTCCAAACGTGTTTATATATTGTCCTCTGTTGCCGCAGAGGACTTTTCTATATCTACCATCTGACGCACCTTTCCATTGTTCGATAACGCTTTTCTTTACTAAGAGTTATTACTTCCTGCCCTGCAAAGTGCTGTTTTACTTTTAAAAATAAATCCCAAACGAGCCACACAGCTTTTTCACATAAACCTTTAATCATTATTTTTCACTCCTTTTTTAACTTAATAGACCAAGCACGCGGCTAAGAAAAACATAGCTGTAATTAATAATATTTCCAAATTTATTCCTCCTTCCTTAAGTAAAACAACTTATAAAATTGGCGAGTCTACTTTTATTGACAGCATTTTTTAATTCCTCTGTTGAATTAATTCCATATTTTTCAGCAATATAAATACGCATTTCCTTTGCGGATTTATAATTCAATGCTGTTTTAGTATTTTGTTTTTTCATAAAACCACCTCCCCTCAAGTTAATTATCAAATTGATTTGAAATTCATTGCCTTTGCAACTTCTTCAGCAAAGTTTTCTTGCAACTTTTCAATACATTTATCACCTTTGTAATGGCAATATCTTGAAGCTTAATTGGATTTTTTCTGTTACATCTTTCAAACTTCTGAGTATTTTTAAATTGCATTATGCAACTGGTTCTGCAAAAAAATACACTTTAAACTCACTGTCATCAATTTTTAATAGTGACGCAAGGATATTTGCTTCGCTTAATTTTAAAGGTCGTATATTATTAAGTTTCTGGCTTACGGTACAAGCTGTTAATCCTAAAGCTCTTGCAATATCTTGTTGTGTCAACCCAAGTTCCAACATTCTTGATTTAATTTTTCTCGTGTTTACCATAATATGTATCACCTACTTTCTAGTTGCGTTATGCAACTTGTACTTGTATGTTAGCACACTTTTATTTTATTGTCAATAGCATTATGCAACAATTTTTATAATTTTTCAAAATTAATGTTGCATATTGCAATATTTTATGCTAAAATACGATTATAAAAGAAGGAGGTGAGTATATGTGTTTAGATATTAATAAGAAAATAGGCTTCCGAATTAAAGATAGACGTTTGGAATTAAAACTTACTCAAGAAGAAGTAGGTAAAAAAGTAGGAGTAACTAAATCAACTATTCAAAGATATGAAAACGGCTTAATTAAAGAATTGAAAATGCCAGTTATACAGGCTATAGCAAATGCTTTAGATGTAAATCCAGATTGGATAGTCTTGAAAAGCAATGATAAAATTAATATTAATAAAAAAATTGAAAATATTTTTTCTGTAAAAACAAAGAAAGTTCCACTTCTAGGAGATATAGCTTGCGGAAAACCTATTTTTGCAGATGAAAACTACGATTATTATTTAGATGTTAATATAAATAGTGATATAGATTTTTGCCTCCGTTGTAAAGGCGATAGTATGGTTAATGCGAGGATATTAGATGGCGACATTGTATTTATACATAAACAAGACATCGTTGATAATGGTGAAATTGCAGCCGTTATCATAGATAATGAAGCTACACTGAAGCGTGTTAATTATAAGCCTGAAAAAAATATGCTTATATTAAAAGCTGAAAATCCTAAATATGATGATTTCGTTTACATGGGAGAAGAATTAGAAACTATAAAAATTTTAGGGAAAGCTGTTGCGTTTCAAAGCAATATAAAATAAGCATTAGATAGTTCCGGTATCTAATGCTTATGTAGAAGATTTTATAAAGACTAGCAATCCTCCAAAAATATTATATCAAATATGTGTTATTTTGTCAAAAAATGTTACTTAAAAATATATACAATAATTCGACATTTTTCGACAAAATAAAAAAGGAGGATTTTTATGATTTTGTTTGATTTTTTATCTAACATATTTAAAAGAAAACAGCCACAAGCTGATATTAACGCTAGTAATTTTACAACTAAAGGTCAACAAATAGATAATTCTTTATTCTATAACAACGATTTGAGAATTTTTGAAGATTGCGTTAATCTTATTACTAATTCAAAAAATAAACATACGATTGAAGGCAGATACCTGACGCTTTCAGATTCATACAACAGGCTTTTAAAATACAAAAGCGAAATAAGTAATTGGGATTCTATCAAAAACAAGTATGAAGAATTAATTGCAAATAAAAATAGTATTATGGATAAGTTTTCTCAAACTGCAATATCAAATACAACAAACTCTCAAAAAGCAGATTATGATTATATTAAAGAATTGAGTGAATCGGTGAAGATTAAATCAGATATTCTTTACAATGAATACATTAAAGAGATTAGCAGTTTTGACCCACTCAATATTGATAAAACAATAATAGAAAATCTTCCTCTCACTTCTGTTGAAAGAAATTTTTTATCTTATATGTCAGGGAGAAAAATACATGACAAGAACATAGCGCAATACTGGAAGTACGACTACAAAATCAATTTTTACTTTTTAATGAGTAGGTTTTTTAACGAAGACTATCTTAGATTATCAAGCGATAGTGATGTTTTGTCATCTCTAAAGATTATTGATTTGAAAGAGATACTAAAAGCAGAAAATTTACCAGTAAGCGGGAAAAAAGCTGTATTAATAGAACGAATTATTAACAACACGCCTATTGATAGACTTAATATTTTATTAGGCGATTATGATAAAATATATACTCTCACTTCTAAAGGATTTGAAGCAGTTCATAATATTAAGAAATCAGCAACAAAAAATATCGATTTAGAAGATGAATGTATACAGTTAATTCTAAATGGCGATTTCGATAAGGCCTATAAAAAAATACAAAAATATTTTAGAGGTAGCGCAGAATCTTTATCCGTAGAATATATCGAAGTTTATTCTGATTTAATGGAAAATTCTGAACTTTGGAGTTTGCCTGAACTAGGTAAGCACACATCACTTTTTAAAGCGTGTGTTATTCTTGGAATAATGCTTGGAATAGATAGTTCAAAAACTTTAAAATTAATAAGTCGAATTGATGATATTGACATCGATAAAAACTTATTATTGGACGAAATACATTATCTCCAAGCGATGTTATTGTGCAAAATAAATATCAAGCAATTTAAGAACCTAGGTGTTAAAGAGATAGAAGTTTTGTCAGATATACATAATAAAAATTGTTCAAAACATAAAGGCCAAATTATAAAAACAGTTGATGCCCAACCTGGCAAAAACTTACCACCATTTAGCAAAAAGTGTAACTGTACTATTATTCCCCATCGTTCTTCTAAGTTTTAAGTATATGTTATAAAGGAGGATTTTTATGAAAAAATGTTTATTTATTATTTTAGGATGTTTTGTTATGCTTACAGGTTGTAAGGCTACTACAAAATCAAACACGCAAACTACAGTAAGTGAAAGCAAAACTAAAAGCAATGCAAGCTATACTAAAAATGATACTGTAGTAAGTCTTTTGACTAACTCCTATTATTTTACAGGTATGAACGCCCCTGTTGTTGATTTTGACCCTAGTACAAATACTTATGTTACTATTGCTAAATCAAAACTAGACGCAAATAAGTTTAATATTGTAAAAAAATCTGATGAATGGAATAATTTTGTTTCAACTTTCTGTAAATTAGCAGACTCATCAACCAGAATAGCCCAAGATACCGATAAAACAATAAATATAAAGGTTATTCTAGTATCATCAGATGAAGTTCCTATTTTAGAAACTGTAAACAAAGATAAAACATTTGACTTTTTTAATACAGATGATTCTCAAACATTAAAAGTTCTTTTAGAATCTTATATTTGCTCAAATAAGCTCGGTGTTGCAAATATTTCGTTTGATAAAGGTACAAACACATACACTGCCAATATTACTAAAGAGGGTTTGAACAAAGATTTTGCAAGTAGCCCTGTTTGGGAACAGTACGCAGAAAACACAGCGAAATTACAGCCTCTTGTTGAAAATATAACGCACGCGATTGATAAAGATTCAAATGTTATAATTCAATATATTGATAGTAATAATGGAGATAAATTATTGACTATAGAAAATGGTGCTATAACTTATAACTGTCAAGAATAATACAATTAAAAAAGTCCCCTGCTACCAACAGAGGACCCACACTGACAATCCAATGCTACCAACAAAGGATTGTCAAAGTACCATACAAGGCAGATGCCCTGATATAATACACTAACAAAGATATTATATCACTTAAGCACCTGTTTTGTAAAGGTGTTATTTTTATACCCAAAATACAGGAGAGTGATATAATATGAAAAACAAAATAGCAATATATATAAGAGTATCAACAACACATCAGATTGATAAAGAAAGTCTACCCTTTCAGCGTCGAGAGCTTGAAAACTATGCCAAATATGTTCTCAACATTGATGATATGGAATTTTTTGAGGACGCAGGCTATTCTGGTAAAAATATTATGCGACCTGCTTTTCAATCTATGATGTCAAGAGTAAGGCTCGGAGAGTTTTCCCATATTTTAGTTTGGAAAATTGACAGAATAAGCAGAAATATTATTGACTTTGCCAATATGTTTGAGGAACTTAAAAAATTAAATGTAACATTTGTATCAAAAAATGAACAGTTTGACACATCATCTGCCATAGGCGAAGCAATATTGAAAATTATACTTGTATTTGCAGAGCTTGAAAGAAATTTAACTGCTGAAAGAGTTTCTGATGTTATGATAAGCAGAGCATCTACAGGTCAATGGAATGGTGGGCGTGTTCCTCTGGGCTATAATTATGATAAAGAGAACCACACCTTTACAGTCAATCAACAGGAAGCTGAAATTGTAAAATTCATTTTTGATTATTACATAGATAATGGTTCTATGGTTTCCCTTGTAAACGCTTTAAAAGATAAAGAAATAAAGACTAAGACTAACGGAGCTTTTTCCCTTTCAGCTGTTGCTACCGTTCTAAACAATATATTTTATACCGGAAAATACAGATATAATTACAGAAAACAAGGAGATAGACAGCAAGTAAAGCCTAAGTCTGAATGGATTGTTATTGATAACCACCACCCTGCTATAATATCCGAAGAAGTTTTTAAAAGAGCCGAAGAAATAAAGCAAACTAATTTACGATTGAAAAATGAAAAAGGTAAAATTGTTAAGAAAAATAATATTCACTTGTTTTCAAATCTATTGGAATGTGATGTATGCCACAATAACTTTTCATCTTCTTTAGATAGACCGAGGGTAAATCAAGGTGGCTATAGACATTCTATGTATAATTGTTATGGCAGAAGAATTGGAGCTTGTAAATCAAAGTATGTAAGCGATGTATATTTAGGTAAATTTGTGTTTAACTACATAGCTAATTTGTATAAGGCATACTGTTCCTTTGGAAAATCTACCACATTTGAAACCTTTAAGAAAAAGATGTTAAGAGGTAATATTTTTTCTGACATAAAAGAAGTTACCAATTTAGAAGGTATTTACAATATCTTTTGTTCAAAGTACAATGATAAAGCAACGGCAAATATTATTAATTATAAAAATACTAAACAGGATTTTGGAAATGAACTTCGTATTGCCCTTAGCGAAAAAGGTAAATATGAAAGAGCTTTGGCTCGTTTAAAAGATGCTTATTTATTCTCTGATGATGCTATGACCCAAAATGAATATATCAGCCAAAAACATAGTATAGAAGTAAAATTAAGTGCTACAAATAAGAAACTGGATAAGTTGCAAAGTAAGGACGATACACCTTTTGACGATGTAGAATTTTTAAATGTTCTATCCTATTTTATTTTAAATCAGAACTTACAGGATAAAAGAGAAATTGATTTTGTGGATTTTATAACTTCCGTAGATAAGAAAATAATATCAGATTTTGTACATAAGATGTTTATTAAGTTTATAATTTCTAATGGTAAAATTAAATCAATGACATTCAGAAACGGTATTACAAATACATTTGTCTATGATGATTAGAAGTTATAAATATTTATTTTTATGAATAATACTGGTTACCATAACTGTTGGTGACGCTATGTTTTTAAAAACAAATGCACCCAAAACAGGTAAGTTCAGGGTTTAAAGATTGAGTTGAATAAACATATAACCAAATTATTCATTAAAAGTAGGTTTAAATCGCCCTATTTTTACAAAAGTTTGATTGAATAAAAACTTTATATTTTGTATATTTATAAAAAGGAGATTGCTTGAAATAACCAATCTCCTTTTAGGTATTAAAAAAGCACTCTTGAATTTACTTCAAAAGTGCTTATTATTATATATCCCTTTTTATCTGTTCTAAATATCGTTTGTAACTTTCTTGTGCTTCCGGTGGTGCATCTTCTTTTAATCTAGGAACAAGGTTTTTATCTCTATACCACCAATCTTTATTACTCATCCAGTAATGTTCTAATATTCTCATCAAATCATCTCCTTAAATAATTCAATAACTTAGGATTTAACATACTTAAACTTGTGAATTACAATTTACAAGTTAAGATAGGGTTATTAAAAGTTGAAAAACATATTATTTTTTAGATTTTATCATTTTTAATCTTCATCGTCTGAATCTACTACATCATACATTTCTACTTTTGAAAGAATATAGTCTACATCTGCTTGCATTTGTTTATGTTCTTCTTCTGATAAGTCATCATCATATACACCGTCTAAAAATCTAGGAATGTGATGACACAACTGGTTATGCACTCTCTTTTCAAGTATATTATGTCTTATCTCATATTCCCCTATGGTAATTATCCATATTGCTAGAGAGGTGCTATCTTTAATCAACAAATCATCATCTTCATCTGCCATCCAGTTAGTAATCTTCTCAGCTGTTTCACAACCTTTTCTCCCTAAAAGATTAAAGCAACCTATTACACCATCTTTATAATCTTGATATGTTAATTCAGGGTCTACACGCATATTACACCCATTCCCTTCTCTTAAAAACTTGTTAATTATTAAAAATCGTTTTATGATATATCCCTTTTTTTCTGTTCTAAATAATGTTTATAACTTTCCTGTGCCTCTGGTGGTGCATCAGGCTTAATCGTAAATGTTCCGTTTTCTCTTTGAATTATCCAATCATCATTTGACATCCAAAATAAGTCCAACTTCCTCATAATATTCCCCTTTTCTTGCCTTTATCTATAGTAGAATAAAGTATTTTGCTATAAACTATTTTATAACATAAAAACAGATTTACATTTTTCTCTATATGTGGTACTATGTATATGAGGTGTAAAAATGATATTATAACAAAGTTCAATAATTATGTATTGTACAAATATAATAATAATATCATATAGTAGATATGAAAAAGCAAATTATTCAACTTATTATAAGTATAATTAGATTAATATGGTCAATAGCTATGTTAATCTTCATAGTGATGTTATTTAAAGATATTATAACTGGGTTATTATAATAAACCTAGTTTTTTACTGTATTTTCTTTCCATATACATAGCATACATCAGAATCTATAGTAATTTTATTATTCCAAACAATACTACTATCAACATTGTGGTCAATATCCCACGAAACACAATGATTATCGTCTACATATACTCTACTAAAATTACTTAAACCAGCAAGATTTTCAAAAACTGTGTCCTGTTTTATAAGTGGAGCAACATCATATAGCCTTTTTTCTCCGTTATCAAAGCCCAAAGTAATGGTATAATCATCATTAGCAACAACAGACACTATCGTTCTTCTTCCCTTTGAAAAATATTCTGCCATTTCAATATTAAAGTCTTGTGATAAATAATACTCAATATTTTTACCCATTAATTATACCCATTTATATACTTACAAACTACTTTTTCTTTCTTGCCAAATACACTAAGCAACCTAAAGCTATGGCACAAGCTGCTACAGAAGCCAAGCCCAAAGTTGTTATACCATTTATAATCAAAGTCATAACATTCAAAATTAAAAGTACCACTAAAAATCCTACACTAAATCCCTTATCCATTGTTTTCTCCTTATCATTCTTATTATTTCTTCTATTATATTATAAACGGGAAGTATTATCAATCTTTATTTTCTTAAATCCCTGCCTATAAAATTTATTTCCCTGTTAGGTATATCTACTGTTATATTATCCCATTGGAGGTATTGATTTTTACTAAAGGTTTTTGCCACATAGTCTATGAAATCTTGGGCTGTATTATATATTTCCTCTTTATACTTTATTACATCATAGTTTTTGGTCATAACTATCCAAAAGCCATAGTATTTGCCACAATCAAGTTGTCCCCATTGGCACAGTAAAATAATATCCATAATTCCTCCTTTCTAAAGTGTAACATGTATTTATTTTATTTCATGTTACAGTGTAACCCCAGTAATTAAGCCACTTTGGAGGCTATATAACATGTAACATCTAATGTTTTTTAATACACATTACTTTTTTAATATATCATCGTTTTTGATAATGATATAAAAAATATATAGGGTATATGTAATATTTTATGTTTAGATGTTACAATCTCTTGAAAGTATAGTATTTACTGGTGTTTTAGCGTAACATGTAGTGTAACATGTAACATCTAAAAAGGTGTTACATCATCATTTATGTCTATTTCATAAAAATCGTTTACTTCTTCTTTTTCGTCTATATTGCAGTTTAAATGAAACTCTACAAAACGGCAAGACCTACCATTAAATCTCTTAGTTATAGAATAAGTTTTTTGAGTATCATATTTTTTAGAAGTTATAATACCCTTTTCAGCAAAATAATTCATACTCTTTCTTGCTGAAAATCCATTGTCTTTTAAAGCCTTTTTAAGTAATGTTGGCAAAATATATGCTTTATCGTCATTAATAAAGCCTAGGCAATTGCTACGAGCATTTAAGCCAAAATTATCCTTATTAGACAATATCCAATCCACTACAAACTGTTTGGCATTTTCGTTTACATCATTTTCTTCTTCTGTAAACTGTTGTGATAATATTTCCTTTGCCATTTCCAATGCTTTATTCCAGCTTGTACTATTTATATTCAGTTCTTCTTGATTTTCAAACAGCCAGCAATCGCATAAAGCATCGGCAAGAGCCACCAAACTTATAGAAGAAATATGGCTACCACTATTATTCTTTGACATTTTATTAACTTCCTCTGTCATTTTTTCATACAGCTGAACCAATTTTTCTTCTGTACAATTTACAATATGGTTGATATAGTCATTACCAGCCCAACCATAGTTAATGGCTGTCTGTCTATGTATATTACTGGCATCTTCTTCATTATCAAAAGGTGCTCCATATACTTCAATAGTTCTAGTGCTTACACCTGTTTGGCTTGTTGAAGTGGATATAGGTTCTTCCCCTGTAGCTATAGCAACTGTTCGCCATTGTTGGGTATGTTGCAACCCGCCACCTTTATTACCTCTTATTCTGCCCTGTCCTCCGGAAATCATATAGACTATTTTTTCAAGAGAATTTTGGGAATACAGACCATTACCGGCAAGCTGTCTTTCATCAATGCCTAAAGGCAAATCACAATAAAAACCAGCCATTCGTTCTAAACCGACTTGTGTAGCATTGAAATTCATCATTAATGCCTCAGGCTCTCCCCAAACAGAAAGTGCCGACTTTAATGCTGCCGTTTTACCACCTTTACTGCCACCCCAGTTGTATACAAAGAATATTCTGTGCTTTAATATTTTAAGAAGCGGTGCTGAAAATGATGACGCCAGTATAAACCTAAACTTGTTTCGCTGTCTATGGGGCTGTACCATAGCTTTCCAGTCCTCATAACTACCACTTTGACAATAGGCATTTACCAAATTTTTCTGTGACATATCTATATCAATTTCAAGTTCCTTACTGCTTGGTACAAAGTATTTATTATGCCAACCAAAGGAATTTACACAATCTATTTTTGGTATAAGCTCTAAATTTTCACTTTCCAAAGCTGAAAGGTATTTTACAAGATACTTTGCATTTTCACTTGTAACAGTACAGCCCATATCAGCTAATACTGTAATGCCTTTTGATGTAAATATTGTACTTCTTGTAAACTTTCCACTATGCCAAATGTTATCCCTTTTAAATGAAATTTCTATTTTTTCCTCTCCAGTTTCAAGAGTTCTAAGTCTTTTGCTGATTATTATTGGTGTTCTGCATACAAGTTTCTTTTCTCCCGTTTTGCCATTTACACTAAACACACCGTCTTCACAATAATACCAGTTTAATGGCTGTTTTAATGGTATAGGTTGCCCTACTATTGTCAATGTATCTCTGTCAGCAAATATATCGACTTTCTCACATTTTTCCATAGCCTGTAACAGCATTTCTTTTGATTTTTCTTTGCCATTGTCTATGTACAGTTGTGACGGGTCTTTTGCATTAAATTTGCCACAAGAAAATACATAAACATCGTCTTTAAAATCTATTTCTTTAAGGCAATTTACAACCTTATTAAAAAAAGTTTCTCCACCGGTGTCAGGCTCTTGATGTATGTACACTTTTAAGCCTCTTAAAAACTCTCCATATTCATTTTTAAAAAGGCTTGCACCAGCTACACCTAAAGCCGGCAATCCCAAATAGGTCAATGTTTGGGTGTCGCTTTCTCCCTCACATAAAATTACATAGCCCATATTTTTAATGTTTGTCAAACTCCACAGGTTGTAAAGGCATATTTTGCCACTAGAGCCTTTTGCCCACCTAAGTTCTTTGTTATTAAATCTCTTTCTAAATGTTACCTCTATCATATTTTCATTATAATAAGGCATTTTTACATATTGTCTGCCGTCATAGTTATTGCCTGTCTGAACTCCGTAATGATTTTTAAGCCATTCTACAGGCAATCTTTTTTCAAAGCAGTAGTCCTCAATAGTATAATCATTGGTATATTTATTGTATTTTTTCAAAATCTCCTTGTAGGCCTCCTTTTCCGTAATATTGTAATATCTACTATAAAAATTAATGTAATTGCCCTTTATATTTTCAGTAAAACAAATCCATTGACCAGTTGTTAAATCAACTGAAAAACTGGGGTTACTGTCATTATGAAAAGGACAAAGTCCTATTAATCTATTTCCACTAATTTTGCATTTTTTGATTATAGATGAATATTCTTCTCTGTAATTTACAAAATCGTCTATATTTAAAACTTTATTTAACATCTTAAAAACCTCCTCTCGTTAAATAAAAATTTTATAATTGAAGCATAGCTCAAGTTGTATGACATTTCGTGACATAATTTTTTAAAAATGCAAAGTTTTCTAATCTAATTTTAATTTTAGATTAATAGCACCCTAATTCACTTAATATATAATTAAAACAAATTTATGGAGGAGTGATTATAATTGATAAAGCCTAACATTGGAAAGAAAGGAAAAATTGCTATAGCTACTGGTCTTGCGGTGGTTTTGGCTATAGGAGGAAGTTTAGCTTATATTCACAACAAAAAATCTAAAAAGCCAGATTTTGGTGGTGGCAAAGATATGTTTACTGAAAAAGTTCAAAAAGGTAGCATACAGGAAACAGTTACTGCCAGTGGTACAGTTGCTCTTGAAGACGAAACAAACATTTATGGCGAGGCTGACGGATACAAGATTAAAAAATTCCTTGTAGAAGAAGGCGACACAGTAAAAGCTGGTCAAAATGTAGTTGAATATGATGTAAAGGACACAAAAACAGATATTGAAAGCAAAATAAGAGATGCTAAGAGAAATATTGAAAACGGTAAACTTGCTCTTGAAGCAATAACTACACCGAAAACTCAAGCTGAAATAACAAAGCTAGAAAATGCGGTATTTACACAGCAAAAGGCTATTTCTGATGCACAGACTACATACAATGCCTATGCTACAAAATTATCAGCACAGCAAACTACAATAGACAATGCCAAAAGAGATATTGATACAGCCAACAGGGATTTATCTCAAGCTCAAAGTGACTTGTCACAGGCACAGAAAGACGAAAACACATACAAACAGCTTTTATCTGCCGGTGGTGTAAGCCAATCTGAATATGACAACTATGCCAATGCTCTTGAAAAGGCTCAAAATACATACGAAAATGCTAAAACTTCTGTAACAAAGGCACAGGCAACATACACAGACGCCAAAAACAGTTACAATGACTTAGTAAAAGAAAGAGATAACAAAAAGTTAGAGATTACTTCTGCTCAAAAAGCTCTTACACAGGCACAACAAGAATTAAAGGCTGCCAAAGACCCTCTTTCTGATGAGGCAACAAAAATAAAATATGACCAGCAGGTGTTGACAAACAAAGGCTTGGAGGACGGTTTATCTGACTTAGAGGAAGATTTAAACGATTTAGTACAGTATGCCACTACTCCAGTTGACGGCAAGGTTACTGAAATACCTGTTGATGAAAATTCTCTTGTAGTAGACAATACAATAATGGTTAAAATTGCAAACCTTAACAACCTTATTGTAAATGCAAACATTGAAGAATATGATGCACCTCAGATTAAACTTGGGCAAACAGTAACTATGACCTCTGACGGTTTAGAGGGAAAGACTTATACTGGCAAGGTTACAAAAATTTCTACAAGTGCCAGTGATGCCTCTACCAACTCCGGTACTGAAACAGTTGTTCCTATTGAAATATCTGTAGACAATCCTGACGGTGTTTTAAAATCAGGATTCAACTTAGACCTTGAGATTATGGTTGTAGACAAAAACGATGTGTTGACAGTTTCTACAAATGCTGTAGCTAAAGACGGCAAGGAAAATACACAGTATGTATACAAAGTAGAAAATGACAAACTTGTGAAAACTACTGTTAAAACCGGTGACGAAGGCGACTCTACTGTTGAAATAACTTCCGGTCTTAAAGACGGCGACCAAATTATATCTTCTAACAGCGAAGAAATAAAAGACGGTATGACATTAGAAGAATTTAAGAAAGCTCAAATGGAAAAACAACAGAAAGCAAAGGACAGCGAAAGTGATAATGGAGGGGACAAGAACAATGATAAAGGTCAACAATCTGAAAAAATGTTACAGCCAGGGGGAGCTGGAGGTCCAGGCTTTGGCGGGGGTGGACCTAGAGGTTAAAAAAGGCGAATTTGTATCTATAATGGGTTCTTCTGGCTCTGGTAAATCCACATTGATGAATATTTTAGGCTGTCTTGATAATCCGACAAGTGGCGACTATATTTTAGACGGTATAAACATTTCAAAGGTAAAGGACAGCCAGTTATCCCAAATAAGAAACAAAAAAATCGGCTTTGTTTTCCAAAGTTTTAACCTACTGCCTAAATTAAATGCCCTTGAAAATGTAGAACTTCCTATGGTTTATGCCGGTATTGATTCTGCTACAAGAAGAAAAAAGGCTGAAAATGCCCTTGAATGGGTTGGTCTTGCTGGAAGAATGAAACACAAGCCTAATGAAATGTCCGGTGGTCAAAGACAGAGAGTTGCTATTGCCAGAGCTTTAGTAAATGACCCTGCAATTATATTGGCTGATGAGCCAACTGGTAACTTAGACAGTAAGTCCACATTTGAAATAATTGACATTTTTCAAAGATTAAATGAAGGTGGAGCGACTATTGTTATGGTAACTCACGAACCTGATGTAGCTGAATACACAAAGCGGATTGTCACATTTAAAGACGGACACAAGATAGGTGATGAAATAGTAGAAAATCCTAAAATTGCCGGAGGTGAAATGTAATGCAATTAAGTGAAAATATTATGTCGGCTTTTAGAAATGTATTTTCAAACAAGATGCGTACATTCCTCACTATGCTTGGTATAATAATTGGTATTGCTGCGGTTATTGCCATTACTTCCATTGGTAATGGCTCTCAAGCACAGATTACTGAACAGTTTGATTCTCTTGGTGTAGGTAGAATGACTGTTTCACTCAGAAATAATTCCCCTAGAAATATGTTTTCTAGCGATGCTTTAAAGTTAGATGATTATGAGGAATTAAAAGCCATAAAGGGAATAAAATATATGAGCCCTACTTATTCAGCAAGCTACTATTCAGTAAAATTACTTGACCCAAAGGAAACTAACACAGCCTCTATTACTGGTGTTGGTGGGGACTATTACAACATAATGAGCCCTACTCTCCTTTATGGCACATACATAAATGAAACAGATGTAGACAACAAAAGCAAAAATGTTGTAATTACAGATACTACAGCTAAAAAGGTATTTGGATATTGCGACCAAAGTGTTATTGGTCAAAAGATTACTATTAAAACTTGGAAAGGTTCATTAAAATATACTGTTAAAGGCATTGTTGAAGACACTAATTCTTCTTCTATTGATGCCTCAGAAAACGAATATCCGGAAGAAATGGTTATTCCTATTTCTACAGCACAACGATTATTTAACAACAAAACCCTGACAAACATTACTTTAGTAGCTGAAGACCCTGACAATACAGACGATTTAGGCGAGGAAATTGTTGCAAAACTTGATGAAATACACGAAACAAGTGAAAAATATACTTGCGAATCAACTACCGCACAGCTAGAAGCTATGAACGAAGTAACCGGTACAGTAACACTTTTAATAAGCGGTGTTGCTGCCATTTCTCTTATTGTAGGTGGTATAGGTGTAATGAACATTATGATGGTAACTGTTACTGAAAGAACAAGGGAAATTGGTATCAGAAAATCCATAGGTGCTAGAAACAGAGATATTATGTTCCAGTTTGTAGTTGAGGCCATAATACTGACTTTTATGGGTGGTATACTGGGTATTCTATTTGGCTGGGGTGCCGGATTTTTAGCTGGCAAATTAATGGGTATGGAGGCTGTACTCTCTGTTAAGTCTGTTATTATAGCTGTTGCCATATCTAGTGCCATTGGTATTATTTTTGGTGTTTACCCTGCCCGTAAAGCTGCCAAACTTGACCCTATTGAGGCTTTGCGTTACGAATAATTATACAATTTACAAAATAAATGTTGCATAAATTTTCTTACAGGTGTAAAATAATGTAAAAAATAAATGATTTGAGGTGTTTGTATATGACAATGAAAGAGGCAATTAACAAGGTTATAAAAGGTCAAAACCTTACTCTCGAAGAAGCAAAGGAAGTTATGGGGCTTATGCTTGGTGGAGAGGCAACACAGGCTCAGCTTGGTAGTTTTTTAACAGCTTTAAGAATGAAAGGCGAAACTATTGACGAAATTATTGGCTGTGCTACTGTAATGCAGGAAAAAGCTGAACATGTTCATCCTAATGTTAGCGTTCCTTATGTTGACTTAGTTGGCACAGGTGGCGACGGTACAAACACCTTTAATATTTCTACAACATCTGCCTTTGTTGCTGCAGGTGCTGGTGTACCTATTGCAAAACATGGCAACAGAGCTATTTCAAGCAAAAGTGGTGCTGCCGATGTATTAGAATGTCTTGGCGTAAACATTATGTTAGAACCAGCCAAGGTAGAAAAATCTGTTGAAGAAGTTGGCATTGGCTTTATGTTTGCTCAGACTTTCAACAAGTCTATGAAGAATGTTGGTCAGGCAAGAAAGGAAATGGGTACAAGAACTATTTTCAATATTTTAGGACCTGTTTCTAATCCTAGTAACGCTACTGCTGCCGTTATTGGTGTATTCAGCCCTACTTTGACAGAACCTCTTGCTCACTCTATGAAGGCTATGGGCGTAAAGCGTGGTATGATTGTTTGTGGTTGCGACGGTATGGACGAGATTACTCTTACTGGTACAACTCATATTTCTGAAATTAAGGACGATAATGTAACTTCATATGATATTAACCCTGCCGACTATGGTCTTAAAATTACTGACGCTGAACAGTTAAAGGGTGGCAACGGAGAAGAAAATGCTGAAACAACAAAGGCAATTCTTGCTGGTAAGGAAACTGGTGCAAAGAGAGATATTGTTCTCCTTAATGCTGGTGCTGCCATTTACTGTGCTGGTATTGCTGATACTTTGGCAGAGGGTATTGAAAAGGCTAAGGAATCTATTGATAGTGGCAAGGCTTTAGAAGTCCTCAATAAATTAGTAGAATTTACAAACAGATAATAAATATAAGGGAGTAGAAAAACAGTTCTACTCCCCTTTTTATGTGATAACAATAAAAATACCCTAGAAAAATCTAGGGCGTTTTTTACTCTATGCCAATTACATATCCATAGACAGGTTGACCACCATTAGTAACCTCTATATCCATATCGTCAAAGTTTTCAGATAAATAATCAGAAAATTCTTCTGCCATAGTTTCTGTCACTTCGCTACCGTAGTAAACAGTAATTACGCAGGCCTCATCATTTTCGTGCATCATTTTATCAACAAGATTTTTAGCTGTTGTCTGAATATCTTCATCAGTAACAACAATTTCATCATTTTCTATACCAATATAATTGCCATTTTTGATTTCAATGCCATTTACGGTTGTATCACGAACAGCAACAGTAACTAAGCCTGTATTTACTTCTGAAATTGTATCTACCATAGCCTCATAGTTTTCCTCTACAGACATATCTCCCATAAAGCCTATCATAGCTGAAAGACCTTCCATAACAGAAGTAGTATTTACGACCTTTACATTTTTATCTTCTACAATTTCTGCTGACTTTTCAGCTGCTAAAATTATATTCTTATTATTAGGCAATACAAACACATTTTTAGCATTAACCTTTTCTATAGCGTTTGTTATATCTTCTATACTAGGGTTCATTGTTTGACCACCCTGTATTATATAATCTACGCCTAAATCTTCAAAAGCCTTTTTCAAGCCATCGCCAACAGCAACAGCAACAAAGCCATATTCCTTTAATTCTTTTGGCTGTTCAGACTTTTCCAAAAGAGATGTATGCTGTAATCTCATATTTTCAATCTTAATATTTTCAAGGCTACCTATTTCAAGTGCCTTTTCCAATATTTTTCCTGGATGATTACTGTGAACATGAACCTTTATTAAGTCATCATTTCTTACGAGAACAATACTATCTCCATTTTCAGCAAGAAAGTCCCCAAATGATTTTTCTATATCATCATTAAGATTTTCGCCATTTACGAAAAACTCTGTACAATAGCCAAACTTAATATCTCCACTAACAGACGCTGCCCCTGTAGTAGCTGAAACAGGTGTACTACTCTGTGCCACTGTATTATCCTCTACACCGGATTCTACACCTAAATTTTCATAGCCACCCTCTACAATAAAAATAAGACCTTGACCACCAGAGTCAACAACTCCTGCCTCCTTTAACTGAGGGAGCATATCTGGAGTTTTTGCTAACACTTCATTAGCGTATTCAATGATTTCTTTAAGCATTACAGCTATATCTTTGTTTTCATAGCTACTTTCTACAGCTTTTTCGCTCATAGCACGAATTACAGTAAGCATTGTACCCTCTTTAGGCTTCATTACTGCCTTATATGCTGTAGCAGTTGCCATTTCAAAGGCTTTTGCAAACTCATCAGCATTTATTTCAGTTTTGCCGTTCATAGCCTTATACCAACCTCTTAATATCTGAGAAAGTATAACACCTGAATTACCTCTTGCACCTCTCAAAGCACCGTCAGATACTGCCTTTGCAACTTCTGATATATTATCTGTATCAAGATTTTCTACTGCCCTTGCAGCAGCCGTAATTGTCATAGACATATTTGTTCCTGTGTCGCCGTCAGGAACAGGAAAAACATTCATTGAGTCTACTTTTTCTCTGTTTGCTGCCAATTTATTTGCACCGTTTATTATAAAACGCTTTAAGGCAGCACCGTCAATAGTAAGCAAAATATAATCCTCCTAGTTATCTACTCTTATACCCTCAACATAAATTTTGAGTTTAGAACACTTCATACCAAGGCTCTCCTGTAATTTGTACTGAACTGTGTCGTACACAATCTTTCCTATAGCCTGTATATTTGTGCCATATTCTACTATAATATGAAGTTTTATAGAAATATCATTATTTTCATTAATTGCAATTTCTACGCCCTTTGTGAGGCTTTCTTTCTTTAAAAGATGAACTATACCATCTTTTACTGTCTTTACTGCCATACCTACCACACCGTAGCAATTTGTAGCAGCTATGCCAGCTATCTTTGCAACAACATCTTTCTCTACTGATAAATAGCCCTTTTCATTAATAATATTTACATTCATTATTTTTTCCTCCTATTTTTCAGTCATACTTTATTTATTATACCCTATTTCTAGTACATTTTCAACTACATAAGGCTACATTAAATACTTAAAAAATGCTTAAATAGTGAATTTTGTTAAAATAATGAAAAAATTTCTAAATTAACTCTTGCTTTTTATATCAAGAGCTGTTATAATAGCAAATGGTGAGTTTAAAACTAAGGAGGTGTTTATCTATGGCTAAGTGCGCAATTTGCGATAAGAGCAGACAGACAGGTCACAGAATTAGTATTAATCGTAGTCAGGTTTCAAGAAGAGCTAACAAGACTTGGAACGCTAATGTTAAGAAAGTTAAGGTTGTTGAAAACGGTACAGTAAAATCTATCAACGTTTGTACTAGATGCTTACGCTCTGGTAAGGTTACTCGTCTTTCATCAGTTAAGGGTATGTAATTTAATAAAATATACTCGGTCCAGTAGCTAAAAATGCATTGATGCTCTGGGTTGTGACATGTGAATTCACTGATATAAAAAGGCACTCGTTCGGGAGTGTCTTTTTTGTTGCCCAAATTTAAAGATAACACAAAAGAAAGGAGATTGCAATACACAATCCCCTTTTCAATCAATTATTATTTTAATCTTTCTTCTAATTCTGCTTTTCTATCTTCATATCCTGGCTTACCTAAGAGAGCGAACATATTCTTCTTATAAGCCTCAACACCTGGCTGGTCAAATGGATTTACTCCAAGCATATAACCACTAATAGCAAGTGCCTTTTCAAAGAAGTATACAAGCTGGCCAAAGTTATAAGCATCTGTCTTTTCAACTTCAAGAACCATTGTAGGCACACCACCGTCAACATGAGCAAGGAAAGTACCGGCATATGCTTTTGAATTTACATACTGTATTGTTTTATCAGCAACGAAATTAAGACCGTCTAAGTTTTCCGCATCTGTTTCTATTGTAATATTCTTCTTAGCATTTTCTACCCATAAAACTGTTTCAAAAAGGTTTCTACTGCCGTCCTGAATAAACTGACCAATAGAATGTAAATCAGTTGAGAAATTAGCACTTACAGGGAAAATACCCTTTCCGTCTTTACCTTCGCTTTCAGCGTAAAGCTGTTTGTACCATTCTCCAAACATTGTAAGAGATGGTTCGTAGTTAGCAAGAATTTCTATTGCCTTGCCCTTTCTGCCTAAAATCTGTCTAGTAGCTGCATATTTAAGGCAATCATTGTTTTCTAAGTCATCATTTTTATATGTAGCAACAGCATCAGACGCACCCTGCATTACTGCATCAATATCAATGCCAGCTGCTGCCATTGGAAGAAGACCTACAGGAGTAAGAACAGAGAAACGACCACCTACATCATCAGGAATAACAAAAGTTTCATAGCCCTCTGTGTTACACATAGACTTTAAAGCACCTCTTGCTTTATCAGTAGTGGCAAAAATTCTTTCCTTTGCACCCTCTTTACCATACTTATCTTCAATAATCTTTTTGAAAATTCTGAAAGCAATAGCTGGTTCAGTTGTTGTACCAGATTTTGAAATAACATTAATAGAAAAATCTCTATCTCCAAGGATTTCAATAATATCACTTAAATAATCAGAACTAATACTGTTACCTACGAAATAAACCTCTGGGATACCCTTATGTACTTTCTTATTGAAGTTTACACCATTAACAAACTCTAAAGCAGCTCGTCCACCTAAGTAAGAACCACCAATACCAATTACAATAAGAACTTCACTATTTGACTGAATTTTTTTAGCAGCTTTCTTAATTCTTTCAAATTCATCTTTATCATAATTGTTAGGTAAATCTACCCAGCCAATATAATCATTACCTGCACCCTTACCTGAATAAAGTAAGTCACTTGCCATTTTTACAGCAGGCTGTATCTTAGCATATTCCTCATTTCTTACAAAGTTTTCAATACCACTTAATTTTAATTTAATACCCATTGTATAACATCCCCTTAATATATATTTTATAAATTATTTAAAGTGTCAAAAGTATAACCTTTGGCTCTTAAACTATCAATTATATCTCCCAAAGCCTCTGTATTGGACTTTGAAACGGCGTGAAGTAAAAGAACAGCACCATTATGATACTTGCTCATTACTGTATTATACGCCACATCTTTGCCAGGCTGTGCTGTAGTTATCCAGTCCCTATAAGCAAAACTCCAAAAAACTGTCTTATAACCCATATTGCTAGTAACTGCTAAAGTTCTTTCACTATATTCGCCCATAGGAGGTCTAAACACCTTTGGCATAGCCTGTCCTGTTACCTTTTCAAAGGCTTGGGCTGTTTCAGTAAGCTCATTTTTTAACTGTGAATCAGATAAAGTTGGCGAACTTAAATGCTTTACAGAGTGATTGCCAACTAAATGTCCCTCAGCCACCATTCTTTTTACAAGCTCTGGGTCAGATTCAATATACGGTTTAGTAACGAAAAAAGCAGCTTTCACATTCTTAGCTTTTAAAACATCTAAAATTTTAGATGTATAACCATTTTCATAGCCCTCATCAAATGTAAGATATATTTTCTTCTCATTTGGATTACCTACATAATAGGCATTGTATTTATTTAGGGCAACTGAGCTATTTCCCTGAGGTTGTGTATGATTATTATTTGCTACAAAATACCAACTTTGCTTCGTATTGGAAAGTTTTGAAGTATCATAGTTTGTAGGCTCAATATTTATACCATAGGAACTAGCCTTTCCCATTTCATCTACTGATTTTTCCGAAGTTTCTACAATATTATATAAGTTATTTCCAGCATCAAAAGCAGTATTTACACCACCAGTTATGCTATTTATTGCAGTAGCTCCTAAAACCATAGCAGATACAATTGTTGAGTATAATTTCATATTCCTCCTATAGTTTTGTTACATTTACAATTTCTATGTCATCATAAGTTTGTGGGTCAGAAATATTCATTTTAAATGTAATCAAAACATTATCTCCACTATTTAAGTTAATTTTAATATTTTTTACAGGCAATGTAATTTTAGAACCTTTTTCAGTTTCCATTACAAGGGTATCATCTTCCTTTTTATCTACAATACCTGAAATAGAATATTCTCCACTTTTTTGTGTAGGTATTGCCTCATCGACAACAGATTTTACACTATCCTTTTCTACTTCAGTAGCTACTGTAGATGCCCTTGTAGTTTCGACACCGCTTTGTTTATTAGTATTACAAGCTGAAAATCCTAAAAGAGAAGCACCTATTAAGGCAAAAATTATAAATTTTTTCATATATAACCCCTCCTTTTTATGTAAATATTATAACATATGCTATATTATTTTTCCATATATATTTTTAAATTAGTGAATTTTTTTATTTCAAAGAAAAACATAAAAATTGTAAATGTGACAAATTGATAATATAATAGATTTATTTATAAGAAGAATTTTATATTACAAAAAGGCACAGACAATATCTGTGCCTCTTTGTATATGTACTCTAAGCAAAAATTACTTTAAGTCGCCAGTCTTTAACCAATCCTGGTCATCGTAATCTTTATTTTCGCCTACCATACCCCAGATGAAAGTATATGCCTTTGTACCAACACCAGAGTGGATTGACCAACTTGGAGAAATTACAGCACTTTCGTTCTTCATAACGAGGTGTCTAGTTTCGTCTGGTCTACCCATCATATGGAATACAACATTGTCATCATCCATATCGAAGTATAAGTAAACTTCCATTCTTCTTTCGTGAGTGTGACATGGCATAGTGTTCCAGTTAGAACCTGGGTCAAGCTTAGTCATACCCATAGCAAGCTGACATGAACCGTATTCAACGCCATCTCTTTCAGATAATCTAGCGAATACTTCGTCATGAATGTACTGGTTGATAGTTCTCTTGTTACAATCTTCAAGAGAGCCAAGTGGCTTGTGGTTTGCATCATCATACTGAATAAGTACAGTTGGGTAATTTCTGTGAGCTGTAGCACTATTCATATAGAACTTAGGTGGGTTCTTAGGGTCTTTAGCTGAGAAAGAAATTTCCTTTGCACCCATACCAACATAAATAGCTTCGCTATTCTTAACTTCGTAATCCTTACCGTCAACAGTAACGATACCGTCGCCACCGATATTGATTGTACCAAGTTCTCTTCTCTGTAAGAAGTATTCAGCTGCTAATTCCTTGCTACCTTCAAGCTTTAATGCTTCAGTAGTTGGGCAGATACCACCAAAGATAATTCTATCATTGTGGCTATAAACAAGCTTCATTTCGCCAGGAGTGAATACCTTTTCAACTAAGAAATGGTCTCTTAACTGCTGTGTAGTGTAATGCTTAACATCATCAAAGTGATTTGAATATCTTACTTCTAATTTCATTTCTAATCCTCCATAAAAATAATATATTTAGATAAAGGCTGAAAGCTTTACGCCCTCAGCCTTTACAAGTTGCCGATAGGCAACACAATGTGAGAAATAAATTATCTCTGAACACGACCTGAACCGTCGCCACCAGCTAATGCTTCTACATCAGCTCTAGTAACAAGGTTGAAGTCACCAGGGATAGTGTGCTTTAATGCAGATGCTGCAACAGCATATTCAATAGCTGCCTTCATTCTGTCAACAGGAGCCTTGTCCTGGTTGTCAAGAAGACCACAGATAAGACCACCAGCGAAAGAGTCACCGCCACCTACTCTATCAACGATAGGGTTGATTTCGTATCTTCTTGAACGGTAGAATTCACGAGATTCGCCATCCATGATACAAGCAGACCAACCGTTGTGAGAAGCAGAGAAAGATTCTCTTAATGAAGAAATAACAAACTTGAAACCAAACTTGTCGCACATCTGGTTGAAGATATCCTTGTAACCAGCCATTTCTAATTCGCCTGATGTAACATCAGTTTCGCCTGGCTTGAAGCCGAGTACCTTTTCAGCATCTTCTTCATTACCGATACAAACATCAACATACTGCATAAGGTTAGTCATAACCTTCTGAGCCTTTTCTGAAGACCATAATTTCTTTCTGAAATTAAGGTCACAAGAAACAGTAACGCCCTTAGCCTTAGCAGCCTTTAAAGCAGCTTCTGTAACTTCTGCAGCAACATCGCTTACAGCTGGAGTAATACCAGTGAAGTGGAACCAATCTGCACCATCGAAAATCTTATCGAAGTCGAACTTGTCAGCAGTAGCAGTAGCGATTGAAGAGTTAGCTCTATCATAAACTACATTAGATGCTCTCATAGAAGCACCAGTTTCAAGGAAGTAAATACCTAATCTATCGCCGCATCTTACGATGTTCTTAGTTTCTACGCCATACTTTCTTAAAGCAGCAACTGCACATTCACCGATTGGGTTAGCTGGTACAGCAGTTACGAATTCAGCTTCATGACCGTAGTTAGCTAAAGAAACAGCTACGTTAGCTTCACCGCCACCATAATTAATATCAAACTCGTCAGCCTGGATAAACTTTTCGTTATTAGGTGTAGATAATCTTAACATTATTTCACCCATTGTTACAACTTTGCTCATTTTGCAAAATTCCTCCTTGTGATTAAAAATTTTATGTAGTTACCCACATAACTTGTGATTAGATTATAACATATTTCAATTTGCCTTTCAACAGTATATTTCATTTTTTTCATAATTATTTCAGTTTTATTACACTAAATGTTCCTTGCAATATGTAAATCTGGTACAGAGCATAAAAAAAGTGTAAACTGCTATAGTCTACACTTCTTTATGTTTATTGTTCCATTTGTTTTCCTAATATACCGGCTGCTGTTGCTACCAATTTACCCTCTAATTCTCCTAAAGGCTCTGTATCGCTTATCATTATAATAGCACCAAGCACATCGCCCTCACTTATAATGGGGGTAATCAATTCGTGAGAATAAAGATTTTCATTGTCCACTTCTAATATAGGTACAAAACCTTTTTCCTGTCTTTTTGCAAGAACGGTATTCCTTTTTGAAATAATATCTTCCAATTGTTGACTAATATGTTTTTCTAAAAACTCCTTTTTCGCATTTCCTGACGCTGCTACAACTTGTTCCTTATCTGTAATGCAAGTAGTATGTCCTGCATTTTTTGCCAGACTTTCGGCGTATTCCTTTGCAAAATTGCCAAGTTCGCCAAGGGGAGAATATTTTTTTAATATTATTTCTCCGTCTTTGTCTGTAAAAATTTCTAATGGGTCGCTTTCTCTAATACGCAAAGTTCTTCTGATTTCCTTTGGAATAACTACTCTACCTAAATCATCTATTCTTCTTACAATACCTGTTGCTTTCACAGTTTTTCCTCCTAACAAACAATTTTTAACTTGTATGCCTATTATTTGCCTATTAGACTATATTTATACAATTTTGTATTTGGGTTAATTTGGATATAAAAATGCTTGTTTTATATTTGTTTAAAAATTGTTAATAATTTTTGTTGCTGTTTAGAGGCTATTTATATGGTATTATGTTTTTATATGGTATTATGTTAGTGAAGTTAAGTTTTTGTAATATTTACGAAAGGAGGTAATGATATGATTTTAAAAAATGCGTTACATTTTTCTCTTGAAATTTGGGGTTACATATTCTGTATTATAAGTGCAATCTGTATTCATATTTCAAGGAATATCAACATTAAGGTAAACAGAACCTTATTTTTTCTGCTGATAACAGATGGATTATTGCTTTTCTTTGACTCCCTTGCATGGTTTTTTAGAGGAAATTTAGGAAAAACACAATATTATATTTTAGTTGTTAGTAATTTTATGGTTTTCTTACTGGGATATGTACTATTATTTGTTTTTACAAAGCATTTAAAAAATTATATTGAACAAAAAACAAAAGTAAAATCTATTATTGTTCCAATAGTTTATGCGTTATGTGCTTTTGCCAGTATTTTAGTTATAATATCTCAATTTACTGATTTTTATTATTATTTTGACAACCATAATTTTTACCATAGAAATACATGGTTCCCGTTATCTCAAATATGGGGTATTATAGGCATTATTTTAGATTTGATACTTTTATATAAATACAGAAAATATTTAAGTAAAAAGTATACAATATTGTTCATTACATATATGCTTATGCCGGCACTTGCTTTGTTTATTCAAATTTTTCTCTATGGTATTTCTCTATTAAATATTGCAAATACCATCATTATTTTATTGATGTTTCTTATATCTCAAATAGAGCAAGCTAATACTATTGTAAAGCAAGAAAGATTAATAAACGAGGCTAATATAAACATTACACTATCCCAAATACAGCCTCACTTTTTATATAATAGTCTGAATATAATAAGATATTTATGTAAACACAATACGGAAGAAGCAGAAAATGCTATAAATGATTTTTCAGACTATTTAAGAGGAAATATGTCAGCCCTTTCAAACAAAGAGTGCATTCCTTTTGAAAGGGAATTAAAACATTTAAACAGTTATATAGCCCTAGAAAAAAAGAGATTTGGTAAAAGACTTACTGTTCAATATGACATACAGGAAAAAGAATTTGTAATACCTGCTCTTTGTTTACAGCCTATAGTTGAAAATTCTATTAAATACGGTTTAATGAACAAATTAGATGGTATTACAGTCAAAATTTCAAGTTATAGTGACAAGAAAAACTACATCTTGACAGTTGAGGATAATGGTATAGGTTTTGATTATGATAATGTAATTAAAGATGGCAAGCCTCATATAGGTATTAAAAATGTAAGGGATAAGCTCCAATTAATGTGTAATGGCCAACTTATTATTGACAGTAAAATTAATATAGGAACTAAAGTAAATATAGTTATACCAAAGAAATAAAAAGAGGTTCTCTTAATATCATTGTATATTGGAGAACCTTTTTACTTTTTATATGTCATAATTATTTGCTACATTTTTAATATCCTGTTTTATTTCTTCAACAAGGCTTTGTGGACTTAAAATTTTAATATGTAAACCATACTGTAATGCCCATTTTCTTATGGCTACATCATTTACAGTTACAGTAGCTACAACAGTTTCATCTGTTTCATTTTTAAATTCTATTGCGTTACCAAACCAGTCAACAAGTTCTGCCACCATATATTTTTTAGCTAACATTTCTACCCTAATTTCCTTTCCAGAAAACATATAAGTATAATCTGTTGAATGTAAACTTTCTTCTCCATTTTCAACATCTTTCAAAGGTTTTCTGTTATCTGGTAAAATCTTAATATCTGATATTCTATCTAATCTATAATATGATATTTTGTCATATTTATCGTAGTTACAAATTAAATAATGTCTGCCATTAGATGCAACCATCTGATAAGGATTTATAATATATCTTTTTGGTTCTCCGGAAGAAGTTTCCTTATAATGATATGCCTTATCTGTTCCATATATATTATAGATAAATGAAACCTGTTTATTTTTAGAAATAGCTTCATCAAGAACTTCTATGGTATAAAAAAGCTGTTTATTTTCGCTACAGTTATTAGGCATACTTTTAATATTCTTCAAATTTGACTTAAAATAAACACTTGAAAGCCCTTCCACTTTTTCTATCAATTCTTTACATTGTTTAGATGGTATATTTTTAGAAAAAATCAAACTATCAATAATAAGTCTTAATTCTCCATTGGTAAAATCTCTATTTAAGTAAAAATCAGAAAGTATAGTACTCTCACTTTTGTTTCCATATTTATCTTTTATTATTCGTTGAGTTTCACTATATTCAATGTCATATCCAAAGTCAATTAGAGTTATTAAATTTCTTTTTACAGTCTTTCTATTTACTTCCATATTGTATTTAGAGTTTAGTATTTCAACAATCTCTTTTTGACTTAATCTATGATTTTCGTCAGTATATTTTCTTAAAATATCAAGTATATTTATAATTAGTAATTTTTTTGGCTGAATTGTATACATATTATCAATCCTCATTTTTTATTTATCATTGTTAAGACAAAGGGATAGCCAATTTAACATCATAATTTCTGCTATACACCCTCTATCCCATAAAAATCCATTTTTGTTGCAAAATTCTATACACCATTGTGGAATGTTATGTTTAAGTAATATTTTTCTATGATTTTTACTTAAATTTTTCCATTTACCTTCATTAATAATTTCAAGACTTTGCTCATATGGCACTCCTGATGCAGAAAGCAATTCTAAAATATCATCTCTTGTTGAAATAATAGTTTTTATTGTAGCTAAATTGTTTTTTATCAAATGCTTACCTTTATTATTCCAAGTATTATTAATAGACAAAGCCATTACTTTCATAATATCAGATATAGTATGTGGATTACAAGCATTAATAACTTCTAATTCTTCTTCTCGGCACATAATAATATTTTTATGTTTAGTATAATAATTTATGTATTTCCTTTCATCAAATGGAATAGCAGAAATATTTTGCCTTTTACATTCTTCTATTATTTTATTGGATAAAAGCCTAAAAGTATATAGTGAATTTTTATTTATATTAAGAATATTTTTACAATCTAAATAACTAGGGATAATAACCTTTTCATTACAATTTTTACTTTTATACTCTTTCCATTGGTTTGGTAAATCTATAACCTTTCCAATACCAGATATTGACTCAATTATTTCTATAATATGCTCCTTTAAATAGTTGGGAACTTTTAATTCAATATTTAGACTTTTGTTATTACCAAACAGAAAAATATTATCTAGGCTAAAGCCGTCTTTAATCAAATTTTTACCACAAGAAGGACATATTTTATTTGGCAAATCAAAACCTATTTTTGTATTGTATTTGTCAGTATCAAAATCAATAAAATGACATTTTGAACATCTATAATGGGGTTTTAAAGGATTTGTTTTTGTTATTCCAACTAAATAGCTTATAATAGAGTATGTTAATTTACTTTGGGTATATACCATATAAGGCTGTATTTCTTTATTTTCCATAACTTTAGCAAAAATAGTCATATGAATTAAATCATTATTTTGCTTTAAGTATTTAATTTCACTATCAATTCGATTTTGCACCACTAATGGAATGTTACCGTATAATGATGTGGCTTTTTTGTGACATAAACTTTTCAAATAACTTTCAGCATTTTCTATTCTAGGTACATATTTTTCTGTTAAAGAAATTATATTATACATAAAAACCTCTCCTTAACCTTTATTTATATATACATTACCATAATCTATGTCCTAAAAATTACCCACACCTAAAAACTAAATTTCAAATAGTTATTAATAAAGAATTTTTGCATATAATAATTAACAAAGTACAAGAGGTTTATTATGAATAGCTGTTCTAATTTATATTTTCTATCAACTATAGCTTGTCAGCTTTCAAAAACAATGTCTAGGGAGGAATTAGCCCTATTATCTGCTGATTTAGTTGTTTTAAGTGATATGATTGCCAATATTTTAGTAATGGAAGAAATTAATTAACAGAGGAGTTGAATATATGCCAAAAATAAAAGATAAAAGTGCTTTAATTATATCCATACTTATTCCTATTGCAGTTGGTGCTTTATCGGCCCTTTTCAGTAACAATATGTCTTCTTATGCTACATTAATTAAACCTCCGTTAAGTCCACCATCATTTATATTCCCTATTGTGTGGACAATACTTTTTATACTTATGGGTATTTCATCATATATAATTTATAAATCAAAAGACAGCAGCAGGAACAAGGCTTTATTTATATATGCTTTGCAATTAGTATTTAATTTCTTTTGGAGTATCATTTTCTTTGGGTATTCTCAATTCTTGTTTGCCTTAATTTGGTTAATAATATTAATAGTTATTATAATATTTATGATTGTAAATTTTTATAAAATAAGTCCATTATCAGCTTATTTGCAAATACCTTATCTATTTTGGTGTTTATTTGCAACATACTTGAATTTTATGATTTTTGTATTGAATAAATAATAAAAAAGCTGTAAATATTATTTTCAAATACTTACAGCTTTTTAAATTACTTTAATAGCATTAGGCTCTCACTATTCACAAACACCTTTGAACCTATTTCTGTATTAATTTCATTAGACCTTTTTAGCCATATGTTTTTCTTCCCACCAGCTACTTCCAATATGTATACATTTTCAAAAAGAGATTCTACGGTATTTATAACTTTAGCGGTAAATTCATTATCGCCCTTATCAAAGTTAAAATCGTGAGCTCTCACTCCTACATATTTTATACTAATATCCACATCAACATTTGTATTTAATACTATATTCCAGTCCTTTGCTAGTATCTTTCTATTTCCTAGTATTTCAATTTCTGAAATATTTTTACAGCCAGTAAGCATTGCTGTAGCTACATTCTCTGTTGATTTGAATATGCCTTTTGTAGTACCACTAGAACAAACAACACCATCGTCTACAACGACTATTTTATCTGTCATTTTATAGATTTCATCTCTATCATGAGAAACAATTAATGCTGTAATATTACATTCTTTAAAAAAGTTAATCATATCTAGCTGTAGCTGTTCTCTTAAATGAGAATCTAAAGCAGAAAAAGCCTCATCAAGCATTATTATCTCAGGATTTGAAGCAATAAGTCTAGCAAGGGCTGTTCTCTGTTGTTGACCTCCTGAGATTTGGCTTGGAAATTTGTTTTTTATTTCCTCCAAACCAAACTTTGAAATAAGGCTATTTATTTTCTCTTTTTTGTTTGCTTTATTTTTTATAACAACAGAAATATTTTTCTCTACTGTCATGGTTGGAAACAAAGCATAATTTTGAAACAAGTACCCTACTTTTCTGTCTTGGGGTTTTAAATTAATATTTTTGTCTGAATCATATAAAACCCTATTATTTACAACTATTCGTCCACTATCTGGAGTTATAATGCCTGCAATAGCTTTCAATGTAACAGATTTTCCACAACCAGACCTACCTAATATACCAGTTCTTAAACTGTCTGATGAAAAATTAATATCAAGGTTAAAATTGCCTAATTTCTTTTTTATATTTACTTCTATTTTCACTTAGTCCACCTCGATACATTTTTCATACCCTTACCTGTAATTAAATTAATGGCAAGTACAATTACAAAAGCTATAAGAACTATAACGCAAGTCCAAATACCAGCTATATCAAAATTACCACCGGCTACTTCTGACGCAATAGCTACGGATATTGTTCTTGTTTTACCCAGTACATTACCTGCCAACATAGCAGTTGCACCATATTCGCCAATGGCTCTGGCAAAGGAAAGTATACCACCAGACAACAAACCTGGCATAGCTGTCGGAATAACCACTTTTGTTATTATTTCAAACTCGCTCATACCTAAAGTTCGCCCAGCATAGATAATATTGCTATCTATTTGCTCAAATGCTGCTCTTGCACTTCTATACATAAGAGGAAAAGAAATAACAACAGCAGCAATAACACAACCACTCCAACTTTGAACTACTTTTATTCCTAATTCGTTTTTTAAGAATATACCAAATGGTCGTCTAAGGCTAAACACAAGGAGCAATAAGTAACCGGCAACTGTAGGAGGTAGCACAAGAGGCATAGTAAAAACTGCATCAATAATCCATTTTGCTCTGTTGTTCATTTTCATTACTGCTATTGCACCAATTACTCCAAGTATGAAAATAAATATTATTGCAACAAAACCAGTTTTTAAGGATATAAATAATGGACTCCAGTTTATTTTACTTAATACATCAAACATTACTCTACACTAAATCCATACTTTGTAAATACTGCCTTTGCATCTTCTGTCTGGAGATATTCTACAAATTCCTTGGCATCTTTCTTTTCTTCATCAGTTGCATCACTATTCTTTACTAAACCAACTGGATAAATTACAGGAGTTTTAAGAGCGTCAGCTGGAGCTTCAGCAATAACTTCAACCTTATCAGTCATAGATGCTGCATCTGTTGCATATACAACACCAACTTCGTTTGAACCCTCAGCAACAGCAGTAAGTACAGCAGTTACATTAGCACATTCATTAATATCCTTTGACATTACATCGTCTAAAATGCCCATATTAGTGAAAATTTCTCTTGAGTATGAACCAACTGGAACATCTTCACCTGCAAGAGCAATATTTTTAGCTGATGTAATATTATCAAAACCAGTTACGCTTGTTTCAGCACCTTTCCCCCTAATTAATACTACCTTATTTTCAAGTAAAGGAACTACAGAACCATCTTCAATATATCCACCATCTTTAAGCTCATTTATCTGTTTTTCAGCAGCAGAGAAGAATATATCGCAAGATGCACCCTCTGTAATTTGAGACTTTAAAGTACCAGAAGAATCAGCATTAAATACAAGCTCAACATTTTCATCTTTCTTTTTGTAGTTTTCAGCAATTTCATTCATAGCGTTAGAAAGAGAGGCTGCAATAAATACATTTACCTTTGTATTATCAGCTGTTGCACTTGCAGTATCTGTTTTACTACTACTACAGCCACAACCAAACAACATTGTACCACACATAACAAGTGATATTGCTTTTTTTAACATTTTTTATTCCTCCAAAATATATTTTCTGTAAAATTATATCACAATTTGATACATAGTTTCAAATAAAAAAGAGTATCAAGAAATAATTCTCAATACCCTTTTTCCATAATTCTATTTTGTTTCCGTTTTCTCTTTTGGCAATATAATATTTAACAATATAGCAATAATTGCGGCTGGAACTATACCAGAACCACCAAATATTGTTGATACAGCCTCTGGTAAATAATCAAGTACAGCTGAAGATGTACCTAAACCATAGCCAAGACCTAAAGCAAGAGAGAAAATAGTAGTTGTTCTTGTAGTTATACCAGCTTTGTTTACTAATGTTATACCACTTACAACAATAGATGAGAACATCATAACTGCTGCACCACCTAAAACTGACTGAGGCATTACATTTACAATAGCTGCAAGTTTTGGACAAAAACCAGCAAGAATAAGGAAGATAGCACCCATAGTGAAAGCATATCTATTTACAACCTTAGTCATTGTTACAAGACCTACATTCTGACTAAATGATGTATTAGGTAAAACACCAAATGCTGCTGCAAGAGCTGAACCAAAACCGTCACAGCTTACACCACCAGAAAGTTCCTTGTCAGTAGCTTCTCTATTTAAACCACCTTCAATACAACCTGAAATATCACCAATAGTTTCTACAGCTGTTACAATGAACATAATAACTGTAGGAATAATAGCCTTTGCTGAAAATACCATTTTAACAGGCATAATTTTTGGAATTTCTATCCATTTAGCTTGAGCTACAGAATCCCAATTTATAACCCAACTCTTTGTATATTCTACAACCTGTCCGTCAACTATTGTTGTGCCTGTTGTATGTAAAGTTAAGCTCATAATAACTGCTACTATGTAACCAGCTACTATAGCAATAAGTATAGATGCAACAGATACCATACCCTTGCAAAAATGCTTTAATGCAACTATACAGACAATAACGAATATACCTAAGAACCAGTTTTCAACTGAGCCATAATCAGGGTTTGTTGAACCACCACCGAAATAGCTTATACCAACACTAATAAGTGAAAGACCAATAGTAATAACAACGGTACCTGTTACTATTGGAGGGAAAAATCTTCTAAGTGGCTTTAAAATAAAACCTAAAAAGCCCTCAAAGATACCACCAATTAATGATGCACCAATTATAGCACCATAGGCAAGTATACCACCACCCATTAATTCTGATATACTCTTGAAAATTCCAATAAAGCCTGAACTTGTACCCATTACAATAGGTACTTTACCACCTACTGGTCCAATAGCATAGAGCTGAATAAGTGTAACAACACCTGCCATTATCATGGCATTTTGAAGTAATTGTACTCTCAACTCAGCAAAATCTGCCCCAACCATTCCGCATGCACCAAATAAAATAATAAGCGGTGTAAGGTTACCAATGAACATCGCCATTACATGTTGCATACCTAACAATATTGCTTGTCCCTTTGGCAATTTGCCATAAAATTCGTATGGACTAGAATACTGTTGTTCCTGTTTTTTTATGTCTTTTTCTTCCATTTTTAGACATTTAACCTCCTTTTGTTACATATATAATAAAATTATCACAAATGAAAAGCTCTGTCAATAACTAAAGGGATATTAAATCATCTAAATTATCAATATCGAAAAATTCCTTTTTATCTGTGAAATAAACATAGTTTACATAATCCGTATTATTTTTAATAATAGACTTTCCACCCTTATCTCCCTCAAGAGTCAAAAGCAAATCAAAATATTTTTTACTAAAAATACAGGGGGAATAACTATTGCCTTCACATACTGGAACTACTATTCTATCTTCTTGTACATTGTTCTTTAACTTTAATATACTATCACAACTAAGAAATGGCTGGTCGCATACAAAATAAGCTATGGCATCCATATCATAAAGAGCTTTTGTACCCAATTTAATAGATTGAGATTGCCCTAATTGACTGTTTTTATTTATGACAGTTTTAATGCCCTTTCTTAGACAATAATCTTCTATCTCGTCATATGCTGTTACTGCTACTATTTCATCAAAATCACAACGAATAACATTGTCAACAGTATATTGAAACATTGGCTTATTATCTATTTTAATTAACAATTTATTTTTATTTTCCATTCGCCTGCTTAATCCTGAACACAGCAAAACAGCACCTATTTTCATATGTTTAGTCCTCCACATATTACAAGTTTTTTATTAACATATTCAGAGATTTTCAAAGCATTATTATAATCAATATCATTATCCACTTTATTAATTACAGCACAATCAATATTGGAATATGCAAAATTCAAAATTTTTGCAATATCTATTATATCAACTTTTTCATAAATGTCTTTGTTTAGAAATTTAGCTGTTTCTTCTGCCCTATGGCAAATATCAATTATTCTATTATTTAGAGCATCTATTCCACAAATGAGAACAGTTTTTTTATTACCTCTAGGGATTACAGGTTCATTAGTTGCTGGAACTTTAAGAGGCAATCTTCTTGAACCATCTGCCTCTACTAAAATAAAGTCAGCTATACTTTCAAGAACATAAGGCTCTATAGCCATTTCCAACTTATTATTTCCACAGTTATTACCTACAGTAATTATATGTTCACTTTTTATAGCATTTTTGGCATCATCTACACTATTGTAATATAGTTTTGGTGCATATATATGGGTCGTAGTAGTAACAATTACACTATTTTTTATTTCTTCTGAAATTTTCTTTATTATAGTGCTTTTACCTCCTCCTCCCACAAAGGAAGTTATACCCTTTTGTATTTCCAAACATTCTGTAAGGCTACTATAACTTACACCATTACAAATAATCATACTTTGTACTCTCCACTTTTGCCACCATTTTTGTACAAAAGTTTAATATCTGTTATTTCCATACTTCTGTCAACAGCCTTTAACATATCATAAATAGTCAATAAGGCTACATTTACTCCCGTTAAAGCCTCCATTTCTACACCTGTCTTACCTTTTGTCTTTACTGTACACTTAGCTACAACATAATTTTTCTTAACTTCAAAATCTACACTACATTTTGTAAGCATAAGCAAGTGGCACATAGGTATTATTTCAAAAGTCTTTTTTGCTGCCATAATACCCGCAACTCTAGCTACATTTAGTACATCGCCTTTTTTAGATGTTCCATTAACAACAGCCTCCATTGCTGTGTTATTCATTTTTATTTTACCCTCTGCAGTAGCAATTCTTTCTGTAATATCTTTATCAGATACATCAACCATTACTGCATTTCCTTTATTGTCAAAATGATTTAATCCCATTCTATTTTATACTCCATACGCACATTTCGGATACTTACAGACATCACAAGCTAAGCAGTAGCCACCGTAGCCCATTGATGCAAAATCTTCTTTTTTGAGCTTTTCGCCTAACAACAATCTTGGAACAACAAGGTCATATATTGAAGCATTTCTATACATAACACAACTAGGCAAGCCTACAACAGCAACATCGCCTATGTATGAGAGCATAAACATTGCTCCAGGTAATACTGGTGTACCATATGTTATAAGTTCTCCACCTAATTCTTTAATTGCATCAGGTGTAGTATCGTCTGGGTCAACAGACATACCACCTGTAACGGCTACCAAATCTGCCCCTTTATCAATACATTTTTTTATTGCGTCTACAATATCTTTTGTTTCATCGCCACTAAATATAACTTCTATAACCTCTGAATTACATTCTTCAGATTTTTTTCTTAATACAGGCTCAAAAGCATCTTTTTTCAATCCTTTTTTTATTTCATTACCTGTTATTACAATACCCGTTTTTGTTTTTTCAAAAGGAACAACCTCTATAATAGGATAATTTTCAGCAGATATTTTTTTAAATTCTTCCATAGTTTTTTCATCTATAACTAAAGGAATTACTCTCATACCGGCTAATTTACTGCCTTTTTTTACAACTCTATTTCCATGAATTGTACTAAAGCAAATATTATCCAGCATATTTAATTTAAAAAGAGCCTCTTTATTTATCCTAAGCATACCGTCAATGTCAGCGGTTAACTCTATTTTACCCTCTTTGATTTCAGAATGAGCAATACCTTTGCCTACTGCTGAATTGAGCATTATTTCTGCTCCATCATTTTCGTGTATATAACCTTTTTCTGTATCCCATACATATATATGAAATTTTCCCATAGATTTTAAATGTTCTATATCTTCGGCTTTTAAAATATGGCCTTTTCTAAAAGGCACAGTTTTCTTATTATCTTTTATTTCTGTCATATCGTGGCATAGAACCATACCAACAGCATCATCTACATTAATTTTTTCCATATCGAACCACCAATTCTAAAACACTTCCTGCAATACATCTAGCTTTATCTGATATTGAAAAGCAGTTTTCCTGTTCGCTAATTCTAGGGTCAATGTCAGCAATTTTAAGACCTTTATTGCAATAGTAACCATTTCTTATTATTCCTCTTAACACACCGTCAAGAGTTGCATATACTGGAGTTTCTCCTACATATGCTATAATATCGCCTTTCTTTACAATATCACTAATATCATTAATGTTTTTAATAATCCCTGTAGCTGGAGAATGTATAACTCTTTCTTTGCCGTAGCCTGCAATAATTCCTGGAACACCTGTATTTTCAATGGCATATCCTTGCTCTATAATAGAGCCAAGTTTATGACCTCTCTTTGTTTCTACAACATAGTCTACATCTTTTCCGGCACAAAATCCAGGACCTAAGGCAATGGTCAGGTTCGCCATATCTTTTGTTGTACCTAAATTTTTCTTTGCTAAAATACCATCTATTAAAATATCAGGTTTAATTTTATCAATCATCTTACATTTAGGGTCTACAATCAACGCAGCCTTATTTTCACTAAATACCTTTTCAGCTTGTTCAAGACTAGATATTTTTTTACAACCTACGCCATCAACAAAAACTTCTTTGTCAAAAACAGCTTCACAAAAAGCTACTTTTCTTCTTATAGCTGACGGATTTTCTACCTCTGTAACAATAACTTTATACCCACATCTTACAAGACGGTGTATAGTACCTGTGGCAATATCGCCACCACCTCTTACGACAATTAATTCGTTCATATTATTCTATACCTTCAATCATTACCTTTACACTACCACCACACGCCATACCAAGCTCCGATGCTTTATTTTTTTCAAGGGAATATTCTTTAACAAAAAGGCCACCATTTTTTGCAATTTCAATAGCTTTATTAATAGCTACATATTCTAAAGTGCCACCACCAATAGTTCCAAGAACTTTTCCATTGTCAAATACTAGCATTTTGCTACCTTCACCTCTAGGAGCAGAACCAGCCTTTTCAATAACTGTTACCATAGCACAGTTGTGATTGATTTTATTTAATAAATCTCCGTCACCTCTGTCTTTGATACCCTTGTTTTGTACCTGTATTATTTCTGCCATAATACTTATAGCTATTTCAGCTGGTGTGATTGCCCCTATATCAAGACCTATAGGCGTATGAGCAGTATTAATTTTTTCATCAGTAAAGCCATCATTTTTCAATTTATCTTTTACAAAAGCGACTTTCTTTCTACTGCCTATCATACCAACATATTTATACTCTTTACCTAATATAGTTTTTAAAGCCTCGTAATCGTCTTTATGTCCTCTAGTCATAATAACATAATAAACATTTTTTCCAAAATCAGCTTTTAAGCTTTCTCCTATATTTCCACATATTATCTTAGCATTAGGAAATCTTTCGCTGTTTGCAAATTCTGCTCTATCATCAATTATAATTAAATCAAAGCCAAGTATTTCTGCCACTCTTGCAAAATCCATAGAAACATGACCAGCACCTGCAACAACTATTTTAGTCTTATCCATTAATTTTTCTATAAAGCATTTTTTGCCTTTATAATCTGTTATTTGTGGAGAATCTATGTCTTCATTTAAAATAAATTTATTACCATTTTCAATATCTGTTGCTATTAATACTTCGCCATTTTTATTAAATTCATCTCTTATATCAAAAAAAGTTGTCATTTTATATTACCACATTCCTTATCATTTCCAACTAAAACGCCTATTCCATGACCAATAATATCCATAAACACATCCAGACTTTCTGTAACAGCCTTTAAACTACCCGGAAGATTAATGATTACACTATTTTTTCTTATTCCACTTACTCCTCTACTTAACATTGCTCTTTTTGTAATAGTCATGGAATAACTTCTTATCGCTTCACTTATACCATATGCCATTCTGTCACAAACTGCTATGGTTGCCTCTGGAGTAACATCTCTCTTAGAAAATCCTGTTCCCCCTGTAGTTATGATTAAATTAATATTTTTATCACTTAATTCGATTAATTTATTCTTTATAGTTTCTATATCATCAGGAAGTATAGTATAATCTTCTACTTTATATTCGTATTGTTTTAATACTTCAATAATTTTTTTACCTGATAAATCTTCTCTTTCTCCAATACTTCCTTTATCACTTAGTGTTACAACCGCCGCTGTATACATTTATCTCGTCACCTTCTTCAATTATTCCTCCATTATTTACAACTGCAAATACGCCATTTGTGGGCATAATACACTCACCCATTTTTTTATATATTTCACAATGGCTATGACATTCTTTACCCTTTTGAGTTATTTCAAGGATAACATTATTGCATTTTAATTTATCTCCGATATTTATATCCTTTAAATCAATTCCTTTGACAACTAAATTTTCGCCAAAAGCTCCGTCAATTACATCTGCTCCTCTTGACTTAAATTCTTCTATTGTTTCATAACTCAAAAGACTTACCTGTCTATGCCATTTACCTGCGTGGGCGTCACCATTAATTCCAAAATCTTTTATTAATTCTGCTTTTTTAATACTTTTTTTCTGAGTGCCTCTCTTTTCGCTTATACAAATTGCCATTATTTTTCCCATATTATCCTCCTATTTGAACCATATTTTTGTTTTCTGAATTTTCATCTATAATTCCAAAATGGTGGCTTTCTGGCTTTTGGCTAATAATATGCTTAATAGCATTCTTTATCTCGCTATCTGTTGCATCATTATCTATCATTTCTTTTATATTTATACCTTTGTTATAGTACAAGCATAATTTTATAAAACCGTCAGAAGTCATTCTTATTCTATTGCATTGACTACAAAAGCAATCACTAACAGCTGTTATAAGTCCTACAGTACCTTTAAAGCTATTATTTTTATAATAAACACAAGGACCATTACTTCTGTAACCTGTTTTTTCAAATTTTCCGTATTTTTCTTCCAATCTCTTAATAACTTCTGAGCCTTGTATATACTTATACTTTCTACCTTCACCCATAGGCATAAGCTCAATAAATCGAACACTAACTTTATTATGTTTAGCTATTTCTACCAGTTCAAAAATATTTTCATTAAACTCTTTTATAACTACGGAATTAATTTTAACATTAAAACCTAATCTAATAGCATACTCTATAGCCGATTTTACACTTTCTACATAATCATAACCTGTAATTTTTTTATAAGCATTTTTATCTAAAGTATCAAGGCTTACATTTATTGATTTTACATTATATTTTTTAAGTATATGAGCATACTTTTTAAGATAAATTCCGTTTGTTGTAAGAGTTATATCTTCAATTTCGGGAATTTTACTGATGTTTTCTAGTATATATTCAAAATCCTTGCGTAACAAAGGTTCTCCACCTGTCAACTTAATCTTTTTAATGCCAATATCAGTCACTATATTTATAATTCTAATAATTTCGTCAGCAGACATTGTATCTAAATAGGATTTATCGCAATCACTTCTGCAATAAATACAATTTAAGTTACACTTATCCGTCAATGAAACTCTCATATAATCTATATTTCTACCAAAACTATCAATCATTTTATCACCTTTCTAATTATAAAACAATTTTACATCAAAATCAACAAATTGTCCTTTATGAAACTTGAGTTTAATGAAATATAATGTTATAATTTAGACGGTGATTATTATGAGTAAAAAAATATTTTGTAGTGGAGGCTGTTCTGCTAAACTTGGAGCAGGATTATTAAGTAATTTAATAAATAAATTGCCAGCTCAGCATGATGAAAACCTTTTGGTAGGTTTTCAAAGTAGCGATGATGCTTCGGTCTACAAATTAACAGATGATATAGCAATAGTACAAACTTTAGATTTTTTCCCACCAATGGTAGATAACCCTTATATATTTGGGCAAATTGCAGCTGCAAATGCTTTAAGTGACATATATGCTATGGGTGGAACTGTCAAAACAGCCTTAAATATAGTGTGTTTTCCTGAAAATGATGATATTAATATATTAGGAGAAATACTATCTGGAGGATTATCCAAAGTTCAAGAGGCTGGTGGTATTTTAACAGGTGGTCATTCTATATCAGATAAAGATATAAAATATGGATTAAGTGTAACTGGGACTATACATCCAGATAAAATTTTTAAAAATAACACACCAAAAAGTGGAGATGTGTTAGTATTAACAAAACCATTGGGTGTTGGTATTGTTACAACGGCTGGTAAAGTGGAACAGGCAAGTGAAAGTTCTATAAATAAAGCCATTAAATCAATGACTACTCTTAACAAGTACGCATCAGAAATTTTTCAAAAATATGATGTAAGTGCTTGTACAGATGTAACTGGCTTTGGATTATTGGGTCATTTAAAGGAAATGTTAAGTGATATGTCAGCTATAATATATTCTGGAAATATACCATACATAAAAGAAGCCTTTGACTATGCAAATGAATTTCTTATTACTGGCGGTGGCCAGAAAAATAGAAATTATGTAGGTGATAATGTAAAATTTAATGGTATAGATTTTGCAATGGAAGAAATATTGTTTGACCCTCAGACATCAGGTGGTCTTTTAGGAGCTGTTAATCCAAAAGATTTACATAATGTAATAAGTGAACTTTCTCAGTTATCCTTACCTTTCGGTATAATTGGAGAAATTGTAGAAAATTCAAATTATAAAATAATTGTAGAAAAAGGAGAAAAGAAATATGATTAAAATTAATGCTATTGGCGATGTATGCCCTATTCCTGTTATAAAAGTAAAAGACGCAATTAAAGAATTAAACGGCAAAGGTGTTATTGAAATTACTGTAGATAATGAAATAGCTGTTCAAAATCTTACAAAGATGGCACAGCAAAAAAATATTCAAATTCTTGCTGAAAAGAAATCACAAAAAGAATATGTTGTTACTCTTACTCTTTCAGAAGATGACAATACAGACTTAGAATGTAAGCCTATGTACGACAATGTAACTGGTCCTACAGTTGTTGTATTCTCTTCTAATAAAATGGGCGAAGGTGATGATACTTTAGGTGGTATTCTTATAAAAAGTTACATTTTTGCTCTTACAAAATCAGAAAATTTTCCTAACCAAATAATTTGTTATAACGGTGGTGCATTTTTAACTGCTGAAAATTCAGAAGTCCTTGAAGATTTAAAGTACCTTGAAAGTCAAGGAGTAGATATTTGTACTTGCGGTACTTGTATCAACCACTATGGTCTGAATAAAACTCCAGCAGTAGGCACAGTATCTAATATGTATGAGATTTCTGAAAAATTAATAGGAGCAGGCAAAATAATAAAGCCTTGATAATATGATATATCTTGATAATTCAGCTACAACATTAATTAAGCCACCACAAGTTGCACAGGCTGTATATGATGCTATAAATACAATGGGAAATAGTGGCAGAGGGGCTTACAATAGCTCTATTAGTTCATCAATGGTTTTATATGAAACCAGAGAATTAATAGCTGAAATGTTTAATTTACATTATCCTGAGCAAGTTGCATTTACTCTCAATGCAACAGAGGCATTAAATACAGCTATTAATGGACTTATATCTTATAACGACCATATTATAACTACAGAGTTGGAACACAATTCTGTATTAAGACCATTGTATAGACTTGAAGAAAAAGGTACAGAATTAACAATTATAAAAGCAAATGATTGGGGCAATATAAATTATATAGATATTGAAAAAGCTATTAAATCTAATACAAAAGCTATTGTGTGTACCCATTGTTCAAATTTAACTGGAAATGTATTGGATATTGCAAAAATAGGCGAAATTTGTAAAAGACATAACATATTATTTATACTAGATGCCTCTCAAAGTGCAGGTATATTTGATATAGATATGGAAAAACAAAATATAGATGTAGTTTGTTTTACTGGACATAAAAGTCTGTATGGACCTCAAGGCACAGGTGGAATATGTATTAAAAAAGGTGTTAATATTTCCCCTCTTAAAGTTGGAGGTAGCGGTATTAAAACTTTTGAAAAAACTGCACCTAGTTCAATGCCTGAACATATTGAAGCTGGAACAGTAAATAGCCACTCTATTGCCGGATTAAAAGCTGGTTTAGAATTTATACAGAAAACAGGCATATCAAAAATTAGAGAAAAAGAAAATATGCTTGTTGATTTATTCTATAACAGTATAAAAAATATTAAAGATATTAAAATATATGGCGATTTCTCTACAAAAGAACGAGGTCCTATAGTAAGCCTAAATTTAGGCAACTATTCGTCTTCTAGTGTTAGTGATGAACTTTTTGAAAGGTTTGAAATTGCTACTCGTTCGGGAGGTCATTGTGCTCCTCTTATGCACAAAGCTTTAAGTACTGAAAAACAAGGTGCTGTTCGTTTTAGTTTTTCTTACTTTAACACAAAAGATGAAGTGTTATTTGCTTCAAAAGCCTTAAAAATATTAGGAGAAGAATAAAAATGAGAAAAGAAACTCTCAAATGTGTTATAACCTTTGATTCAACTTCTCAGGCTATGAAAATGGAAAAAATTTCAAAAGAAAATAGTTTTGAAGGAAGACTTATACCATTACCCACTATCATTAGTGCAGGATGTGGACTTTCTTTCTGTACACCAATTGAAAATACAGAAAAAGCAGAAGAATTAATGTCTTCCAACCATATAGAATACAATAAAATATATCAGCTATTAATATAAAAAAGAGGTTTAGGTACTAATTGCCTAAACCTCTTTCTCTTTTAGTTATTACTATTTTCCATTATACCTTTTAACACCTTTACAGGAGTAGCTGGTAATTCTCTAATTCTAACACCAACGGCATTACTAATTGCATTACAAATAGCTGGAGCTGGAGTGTTAATTACAATTTCGCCTATAGACTTTGCACCAAATGGTCCTGTAGGTTCGTAACTTGATTCAAAAGCAACATCAATATTACCCATATCTAATCTAGTCGGTATCTTATACTGCATAAGTGAATTTGTAAAATCCCTACCATTTTCGCCATATATTATATCTTCATACATAGCCATACCTATACCTTGCACAAGTCCACCCTCTGTTTGCACTCTAGCTAAATTAGGATTAATAACAGTACCACAATCCACACAAGCACTAAAATTAATAAGTTCTACAACACCAGTTTCCTTATCAACTTCTATTTCAGCGACACCAGCCATAAAAGGTGGTGGAGAAACTGTAGACTGCTCTGATACTGTTACAACTAAAGCACCATAAGGAGCACTTTGAGCCTTTGTTACAATATCAGCTAAACTTATTTTATTATCAGGATTTTCGTCTTCATAAACAAATTTTCCGTCAAATTCACACTTAGACTTTTCTAAATCTAATATCTTAGAACCAACTTCTATAATTTTATCTCTCATTTGTGTAGCACATTTTACAGCTGCTCTACCTGTAAGGTATGTAGTAGATGAGGCATAAGACCCAGAATCGTAAGGAGAAACATCGGTATCAACACCAAATGTTGCAATATTATCTACATCTGTATCAAGAACATCGGCAACCATCTGTGCTAATATTGTATCACAGCCTGTACCCATATCAGTACAACCTACTATCATATTGTAAAAACCGCCATCGCCAAGTTTTAATGTCATACCACCAATATCCAAGTTAGATATAGAACTTGACTGCATGGCCAATGCAGCACCCATGGCTCTAATTTTGCCATTACCCATATCTTTAGCAGGATAATATTTATCCCAGTTACTCATTTCAATAGCTTTTTCTAAACACTTATCAAGGGTACAAGCATTGGCAGTTTCGCCATAATAAGCTGGCATAAACATACCTTCCCTTGTCATATTTTTAAATCTAAACTCTATTGGGTCAATGTTAATAATTTTTGCCATTTCATCAACACAAGATTCCAAAGCATAAATACCTTGAGTAGCACCATAACCTCTATAGGCACCAGATGACATAATATTTGTATATACTACATCATACTTAAATCTAAATGCCTCCATTTTTGAATAAAGAGCCATTGACTTGTGTCCTGCAAGACCTACAGTAGTAGGACCATGTTCACCATAAGCTCCAGAATTTGATAAAACATACATATCGCAACAACGCATTGTTCCATCTTTCATTACACCCAACTTAACTGTAACTTCCATGCCATGTCTTGGACTTGATATAGTCTGAGTTTCCTCTCTTGTATAAACAATCATAGCTGGTTTACCTGTCAAGTATGTAACAATAGCCGGATAAATTTCTGATACTGCGGTCTGTTTTGCACCAAAACCTCCACCAATTCTAGGCTTAATTACTCTGACTTTGCTTTTTTCTATACCTAAAGCATTTGCAACTATTCTTCTAACATGGAACGGTATCTGTGTTGAAGATACTACTTTTATTCTACCATAATTATCCATTTCAGTATATGTTTTGAAAGGTTCCATCATTGTCTGCTGAACAGGCTTAACTTTATAAGTTCTTTCTATTACAACATCACATTCTTTGAATATTTCATCAACATTACCGTCTTCATCACAGCCTGTTGCAACAAGATTTCTCTTATTATCTGCCCCAACTGGACATTGAGCATACCAGCTATCTTCAGGATGAACAAGTATTTCATTGTCTTTAGCCTTTCTTGGGTCAAGCAAAGGTTCAAGAACATTATATTTAACTTTAATAAGCTTTATAGCTTTTATAGCAGCTTTTTCGTTTTCAGCCGCAACAATAGCTACAGGGTCGCCTACATATCTTAAATGCTTATCAAGTACAAGTCTATCACATGGACTTGCTTCTGGATAAGACTGACCTGCAAGAGTAAATCTCTTTTGATTTACATCTTTGTAAGTTATTATTTTTTCAACACCCGGTACTTTTTCAGCTATTGCTGTGTTTATATCCTCTATTATAGCATTAGCATATGGACTTTTCATAAGCTTTACTACAAGGCAATTGCTTGGAGCAATATCTTCTGTATAAACCGGTTTACCGGTAACGAGCTGAACAGCATCTTTTTTTCTTATAGAGGTATTTACAAATTTCATATTCTAACACCCCTCTTTCTTTCAATAAATTTTTCTAATGCTCTTAACTGACCTTGATAACCTGTACATCTACAAAGATTACCAGCAAGATATTCTTTAACACTTTCCTTTGTTATATTATCTAATTCTCTCATCATCATTACAACATTAACAATAAATCCTGTATTGCAAAAGCCACATTGTTCTGCACCCTCGTCAGCAAGACATAACCCAAATTCAAGAGCCTCACTTTCAAGCCCTTCAAGAGTTTCAATAGTTGCACTTTCTGCCTCAGCAGCAAGGACGGCACAAGATAACACAGACTTGTTATTCATAATTACTGTACAAAGACCACAGTTAGTTGTTTCACATCCACATTTAACACTATAACAGCCTAATTTTCTCAACAACTGATATAAAGTAGTGTCAGCTTCAATTATAGCTTCTGTTTTTTTACCATTTAACTTAAAAGTAACAACCATTATTGCACCGCCTTTCTACATCTATTGACAAGAACCTTCGCAACTTGCTCTCTATATTCTGCAGTAGCTCTCATATTTGTACCAAAATTGAATTTACTACAGATTTCATTTGTTTCAGTATTAATATTGCAATCAAAAAATCTAGCTTTTGTTGGTCTTGCTCCTATTACTACTCTCATTTTATCTTCTACAACACTAACCGCACAAGTTAATAGAGGAAAATCAGTTTTACTTAATCTAACTGTATCATAAGCAACCTTTAAATTAGTTTTAGGAATAATAACCGATACTAAAATATCATTGTTGTGCTCCATATCTATAAAATCTTCAATAGGAACAACTCCTGTTTTATACAATTCAACCTTTGCACCTAAAGCAAGCATAATTGTAAGTACATCTGAAAATCCAAACCTACCCCATATACTTCCTCCTACTGTTGCCATATTTCTAAACTGTACGCCAACAATAGACTCTACAGCTTTTTTTAGGGTGTTATTAAAAATTTCATTAAGACTATTGTTAGTTTCAATTTGTCTTAAAGTTACCATTGCTCCTATTTTGAACTCTGAATCATTTTCTTCAATTTTATCAAGTCCAAGTTTTGATAATGAGATTATTGTATTAATATTATTACTTTTTCCCATTCTGAGCCAGCAATTTCCACCCATAATTTTATTATTTCTCTTTTGATTTAACTCCCATGCTTCATCAAGGCTTTCAGCCCTTACATAAGAAGATGCTATATACATAAATCCCGCCTCTTTCCTATAATACAATTTACAATTTCAATATTCGACACTATAAACCAATACTATTATATCACAAAAGGCTTTTATTGAGAAGATTTTTTAAGTAAAGATTTTCTGTAAAAAAATAAAAGCCTATTTCCAAGATAAATTATCCTAAAAATAAGCTTTTATAAAATTATTTCATATTTCTGAGTTTCTTCAATTCTTCTGGCATTTCTGGAGCATAAGCAAAACCTGTTGAAGGAATGTTAGGACCATATACAGAAATAAAACAAACACAAAGACCTAAAAGAGCCATTAATTTATTCTTCATCTTTTTCACCTCCTGCTAAAATATTAGGTATTGATAAAACAAATACCATTATATATGAATACACTCCATTCAGAGTATAAACATCTCTTTTAACAAAGAAAGCAATCAAAGTAGCAATACCTATTAACAATGCTAATGTATTATACTTAAATCTATTTTTATCTTTAAATATTATAACTATTTGTACTGATAGTATGCTACATAATATAATTTCTGATAAGTATATAAATTCAGTATGCTTTATACCAAAACCAGACAATATACAAATTCCTATAAAAATAATTGTACTAAATATTGTACAAGAATACACATTTTTACAATGATACCCTTCTATCAACAATCTTGTTGGAAAAAATGGAATTAAAAAACTAAGAAAGAAATTTGTATCAAAAAAGACAACAGACACTAGACATAACACTATGGCTTGAACAAATGCTATAGCCCAAAGTCTAATTGAATACTGTATTACTGTTTTAGGATAACCACTATTCTCAGCTATTTGTGTAATGAAGCTATCAAGTGAATTAAACATAGAAAAACCTCCACACGCTAATTCTAACATACGGAGGTTTCTTATTAATAATGTGGACTTAAAATGTATAAAATTGTCCTTAAATCGTTTTTTCTTGTATGAGCATTATTTTAATTTTGAAAATTTTATTATCGTAATTCATTGTCATATTTCCATTATATTTATTTACAATATCACTAATAATCTTTGTACCCCAACCATGATTGCCTTTCTTTTGACTGTTAAAATTATTTTCTAGTGGATTGTAAACACTTGGATTTTCCATGGCAATAAACAACATATTCCCTTTTTGATTAATATTTAATTTAACAGTTTTATCATTTTCTATTTTATCAACAGCCTCAATTGCGTTATCAATTAAGTTAGATAATATACTACACAAGTCAGCATCTTTAACCGTAATTTTATCTATATTTACATCAGCAAATAGAGATATGTTTTTTTGACTGGCTTCTGTATTCTTAACATTTACTACAGTATCAATTATGTTATTTCCTGTATGGAACACTTGACTATACTTAGAATATAGATTTATTCCTTTTAAATACTCTATTGCTTTGCTATTTGTAGAATCCAATAATAATGAATTTATAATATTAATATGATGTTTAAACTCGTGAAAGTTCTTAGAATTTTCTTCATACAATTTATTTATATTTCTAAGGTTTTTTTCTAACATTTCATTTTTTATAGCCATATACTCATTTTCTTTAGTTTTTAATTTTTCATTGTATAAGTTATCTGTCAAGAAAATTAAAACACCAAACATAAATATAAAAACTATAAATAATATAGAAATGCCCAATTTTAGGCTAACAACACTATTATTTATTATAATTGACATCATTTTAAGTGATACTACAAATCCTACAATTACAAATAATATATAAGCCGGGTTTTCAAGTATTTTACAATTAATATTTCTTATTTTTCTTCTAGCAATAAGATATAGAATAATATTTAATAACTTCATACTTAGAGCAAAAACTATTCTATTAAAATTTGATAATTGAATAACATGGAAAATATAATCTGGATTACCTAAAATCACACTCAACAAACATATCATAAACATTTCTACAACTATTATAAACATATAATAAGTAATAGCATACATTATACAATATATAAATTTTGTTTGAAATAACAGGTAAAACATAATTCCCATTATTAGGCTAGAAATAATTACCGTATATTGTGATACTAATGATATTCTGTTTAAAAATGTCACTATTAGTGTATGTATAGCTATAAAAACAGGAATTAAAAATTGATTTTTTTGTTGTTTATCATTGAAAAGTTCCTTACCAAACAAAAAACAAATCAAATCTTCAATAAGTGTACACAAGACCTCTACAATCAAAATATATCACCCCCAGAAATTAGTTATTTTGTCTTTTACTTCTTTTAGTCTATCTCTGCTTATATAACAATTAACATCATTTTCCATAACTATTTTTAAGCCGTCAAGATATTTAATATTTTTTAGATTAATAATAATGCCTTTATTAATAAATATGAACTTATCTGAATCAAGTTCAGCATATATATTTTTTAAAGTAGTTCTTTCTTTAACTATAGACTTATCCAGTAAATTAAAAATAATATTTTTTTGGTACTTTTCTATAAAAACTATTTCGTCAAGTTCTATTCTTCTAATAACTCTACCTGACACTCCCACATAAATATTTTTAGAATTTCTCTCTTTAATTCTTACTACAGCATCTTTTACAGCTTGAGGCAATTTTTCTTCAATTACATCCTTTGGAATATATCTGAAAGTCTTTACTTCAAAAGCATCATAAACATATTTATCATAGTTAGTTAAAAATATTATAATAGCTGATGTATCTTTCTCTCTTATTTTTTTAGCAATATCAAGTCCATTTACATTATCAATTTCAATATCCAATATGTAAATGTCATTATTATATGTACTGTTTTCAATATCATTTAACAGTTGTTCAGCATTTTCATAACAACTAATTTCATCATTTTCACAATACTTTTTAACAATATCATATACTTTATCTACATAAATTTTTTCATCATCACATATTACTATTTTCATTTTTAATTCACCCTCGTATAATATCTTTGTCGATACATAAATACATGTATCTTGCTTAATAAATCATCAAATAAATATTTGTTCAATAGGCTTTGTAAAGCCCATGATATAATTGTCTTAGTGTCAATCAGGTAATAGTTCTTTTTCCACCTGTTGAACCAGTAATGGTTGCTTCATATAAAGTCTGTTCCCCTGACATGGAAGTTAGCTTCAAACCAGTTGGCTGTTTGCTTAAGTACTTGGACAACCATCTAGCAGTGTGGTTTCGCATCTGTCCTTCTTAAGCTGGATTCTTATATGCGAGGGTGTCGATGCTCCATGTTCATGGTTTTTTCCAAGCCGATTGAACACTTTAATCTACAACGAAAGAAGGTGATTACAATGAACACTCTTTACGTCGGTATTGATGTAAGCAGTAAATCTAATGTTGTTTACTTAATGCTTCCAAATGGCGACAAACACAGTAACTTTTCTGTTGCTAACTCTCATGACGGTTCTATCCAGTTGGTAAAAAGAATCCATTCTGCTTTAACTTCTCATTCCCTTGATAAAGTTTTGATTGGTCTTGAAGCAACCTCTGTTTATGGAGACAATCTCGTATACTCCTTAAGGGAGGATACCACTTTGGCATCGTTTAACAGAAAGATTCATGTCCTCAATCCTAGGCAAGTTAAAAAGTTTCATGATACTTACAATGACCTGCCAAAGAATGATTATGTGGACTCTTTCGTTATTGCTGACTGCCTGCGTTTTGGTAGAATCAACAAAGAGGTTTATATGGAAGACTATCGCTATAAAGCTCTCCAAAACCTCACACGAGCACGATTCTTTACTGTTCAGAATCTCGTAAAAGAAAAGCAAAGATTTATAAATGTGCTGTTCAAGAAGTATTCTACCATGACACAGGAGAAGGTATTCAGCGATACCTTTAGCACTACAGCCCTTGCTGTCTACGATGAATTTGAATCCGCAGAAGCACTGGCAAATATGGACTTACAAGAGCTTACTGATTTCATCATCAAAAAAGGAAAGAATCGTTTTCCCAATCCTGATTCAGTAGCCAAAGCCATTCAGAAAGCTGCCCGCAGTTCTTACCGTTTACCAAAGACGGTAAATAACTCTGTCAATCAGGTACTTTCTATATCCATTACCTCAATGAAGGCACTGGAATCTCAAATCAAAGAGTTTGATAAAGCTATCAAAGCTCAGATGGAACTCTTGCCAAATGTATTGATATCTATTCCAGGTATTGGTCCTGTATATTCAGCCGGAATCATGGCTGAAATCGGTGATATCAATCGTTTTGATAATCAGGCTGCACTTGCTAAATATGCAGGTCTTGCTTGGAAGCAACACCAGTCTGGTGACTTTGAAGCCAAGTTTACAAGGCTCATTTCATCAGGCAACCGATTTTTAAAGTATTATCTGTGTGAAGCTGCATTTTCTCTTGTAAGATGCGACAAAGAATATAGCAACTTCTACCACCTCAAGTACAAAGAGGTAAACAGATATCAACACAAACGTGCACTCGCATTAACTGCCCGTAAATTTGTTCGGTTAGTCTTTCGACTGCTGAAGGACAATCGTTTATATAGTCCAGCAAAGTAGATAAACCAATCTACTTGCTAATGAGCTACGCCCTGCTCAATTTTAAAAATCTGGTCGACAGGGCTTAGGTGGATGTTTTTTTGTCTTCATGGAGATATATAAAAAATATGATTCTTTTATTATTTATCACTTGACATTACACCGTTGGACTTTATATTTTATATATTAATTCTACCATAATATTTCTTTACTTACAATTATTAATTAATTTTTATAATAACTTTATTTTATTTAGTAAAAACGCCAAAAAAACTAAAAAACCATTGACAATTACAATCTAAAAAAGTAAAATTAAAGATTGTAATTAAACCTTAATAAAATTTTAAGGAATTCAAAGGAGGAAGAAGATGAAAATCTATAAGAAGTTTATGGACATCTTAGCTACTATTGAGAAAATTGTTTTAGCACTAGCAACTCTTCTCATTGTAGTAATTACTGTAGGTAATGTATTATCTCGTTATTTAATACACAGGTCTTGGTCTTTTACTGAAGAACTTGTTGTAGCAGTATTCGTATTAATCACTTTACTTGCAGCTGCTCTTGCTTGTCGTGATGGAGAGCTTGTAAGTCTTTCTATCTTTACAGATATGCTTCCACAAAAGAGCAGAAAATTTATGGTAATCTTAATGACAGTTTTATCTGTTATCTTTACCGTTATATTATTCAAATATGGTATGGAGAAAGTTATTACTCAGCTCCAAAATGGTAAGCGTACATTTGTACTTAACTGGCCTGAATGGATATTCTGGTCTTTTCTCCCTATCGGTGCTGGATGTATGGTACTACATTTTATTGAGTACTGCATTGATTATTGTACCGACTCCATTAAAAAGAATAAGGAGGTAGAATAATGATAAGTGCAGTTTTATTTATAACATTCTTTGTATTATTAATATTAAATATACCTATTGCTATTTGTTTAGGTTTATCGTCTGTTGCTGCAATTTTATATTCTGGTACATCTTTGAATATAGTAGCAACAAATATGTATTCCGGAATTAGTAAGTTCTTACTTCTTGCAATTCCATTCTTCGTATTATCTGGTAATATTATGGCAAAGGCAGGTATTTCAAAAAGACTTATTAAGTTTGTAGATACTTGCGTTGGTCATAGACGCGGCGGACTTGCTATTGTATGTATTATAGTTGCTTGTTTCTTTGGTGCAATATCAGGTTCAGGTCCTGCAACAGTTGCTGCCTTAGGTGCAGTATTAATTCCAGCTATGGTAGAAAAAGGTGGTTTTTCTGCTCCTTTTGCTACTGCATTAATGGCTACATCAAGTTCTGTAGCTATTGTAATCCCACCAAGTATTGCTTTCGTAGTTTATGCCTCTATTACTGGTGTTTCTATAAGTGATATGTTTATGGCTGGTATTGTTCCAGGTATTTTATTAGGTGTTGCTCTTATTGTTGTAGTAATGATTGAGGCCAGAAGAAAAGGCGTTCAGCAATGTGAGAAAAAAGCCTCTGCAAAGGAAAGATGGTTAGCTTTTAAAGATGCTTTCTGGGGATTCCTTATGCCTGTAATTATCTTAGGTGGTATTTACGGTAGTGTATTTACTCCAACAGAAGCTGCTGCTGTATCTGTAGTATATGGCTTATTTGTAGGTATGGTTATTTACAAAGAAGTTAAGTTTAAAGATTTATTTGGAATACTTATTGAGTCAGCAAAAACAACTGGTGGTATAATGCTTATTGTTGCTGCTGCTACCCTTTTCTCTTTTGTTTGTACGCAGTTTGGTATTTCACAGGCTGCATCAGGATTATTAGGTAGTGTAGCTAAAAACCAGTTTACATTCTTACTTATTGTAAATGTAATATTCCTTATAGCTGGCTGTTTCATTGACGCCAACTCTGCTATGTACATCTTTATACCTATTATGTTACCAGTTTGTAAATCTTTAGGTTATGATGTTGTAGCTTTTGGTGTCGTAGCAACTGTAAACCTTGCTATTGGACAGGTTACCCCACCAGTTGGTGTAAATCTTTTTGTTGCAATAAGTATCAAGATTAAAGAAGGTTTAAGTGTAACTTTACAGCAGATATCTAAGGCTGTTGTTCCTATGATTGCAGCATCTCTTGCTGTTTTACTTATTGTTACATATATTCCAGTTGTATCTTACGGTTTACCTAAACTTTTAGATGAAGATGGTGCATATACTGGCAATAAAGGTGTGGTTTCTTCTCAATCTTCAGTTAATGATGATAGTGAATTTACTATTGGAGATTACAGCAACTTAAATTGGAAAGAACAAACTTGGAACTTTACTTGTTCTACTACTGAAACAAGTACATGGGCTGAAGGTGGTAGAATGTTCGGCAAACTTATGGAACAGGCTACTGGTGGTAAAATTAAAGTTAATGTTTATGCTGCTGACCAGTTAACTAATGGTAATCAGTCTGAGGGTATTCAGGCTCTTATGGACGGTGACCCTGTTCAAATTTCAATGCATTCAAATCTTATATATTCTAGCTTTGACCCTCGATTTAATGTTGTTTCTTTACCATTTATATTTAACTCTCCACAAGAAGCTGATGCTAAACTTGACGGAGCTGGTGGTAAAAAACTTAATGAAATACTTTCATCTTATGGTTTACATTGTATGGGTATGGCAGAAAACGGATTTAGAGAGCTTACAAACAGTAAACGCCCTGTAAAGAGTATTGATGATATTAAAAATCTTAAAATTCGTGTTGCTGGTTCTAATCTTCTTATGAAGTGTTATGAACTTTGGGGTGCTGATGGTACAAATATGAACTGGTCAGAAACATATACTGCATTACAGCAGAACACAGTTGATGGTCAGGAAAATCCATTACCTGCTATTGATGCAGCTAGTGTACAGGAAGTTCAAAAGTATGTATCAATGTGGAATGCAAATTATGATTGCTTATTCTTCTGTATTAATCAAAAAATATATGATGAACTTACTCCTGAACAGCAAAAGGTTGTTGATGAATGTGGTAAACTTGCTGTTGAATACGAAAGAAAAATTAATCGTTCCGGAGATAGTGAAATCCTTAATAGATGGGCAACAGAAAATGGTGTTGAAATCACTAAATACGAAGATATGGATATAGATTCATTTAAGAAAGCTGTTGCTGATGTACCAAATTGGTATGTAAATGAACTTAAAAACCAAGGCTATAATGATGCTCAGGAATTAGTTGATGCTTTTGTAAAATAGTCATAAATTCATAACAAATTAACTTTGTTAATTTACGACTTGCATAGCAAACCATCAGATGTATCTTTTCAATTCATTATATAAAATAGGTACTGTTCAAATGAGCAGTACCTATTTTTTAAATTAAGAAGTTTTCTTGTTCTATTGTTTTTCTATTTAAGATAATATTTTCAATCACATCATAAAAAGGTCTATATTTTTCATCGTTCAATAATCCTTTTAATATACCTAAATAATCTTCATTTTTCTCTAACCCACTATATAAATATTTTTTATATTCCTCTAATCCCATATTTAAAGGTTGAAGATTTAGAATGATATTTTCTTTCAGTCTAACAAACATATTAAATCCACCTAAATCAATATCACCCCAAAAATAAACTTTTATATTATCGTCAACAGCCTTTATAAGCTTTCTAAAAAATTTAGCTTTTTGAGGGCTATAAAAACCCCCATGGAAAATAACAAATTCATTTTCTTTTTGATTAAGTATATAGTCGTAATAGTTAGTTCTATTTTCTATAAATATAACATCGGTTATATTATTAAATTTTATATTTTCTATACTATTTACAAAATAATTATTTATAACCATACCCGATTTAAAAATATAACTATTAACCGAACCTTCTGAAGTAAAAATATCACAATTTCCAGAAAACTCAAATATTTCTGGTTTAGATATAATACCTATCTGTGAAAGTATTTCACTATTTGAAATTTCTAATTCGGGGTCTTTATCCAATAAATCTTTAATTGTGTATTCATATTTTTTAATTATGCTTAAAACACAATTTTGGTATTTATTTTCAAATGTTTTAGAGTTTTTATAACATTTTGAACTAAACACTCTCACAGGAATAGGTTCTTTAATTTTATCTATGTTATCCAAAGCTAAAAGAACATCTTCTATATATGGCATATCCTTATTAAAAGGCTTTTTTAGTTTCTTTTCGGAAGATATATAATCCAAGTGATAATGTAAAAAGTCTAAAATCCATGGTGTAGTTATAGATGACATATATTTTTTAATTATTTTTATTCTTTCTTGAATTATATCACCGATATATTCTCTATTTGCAACACTATAAGCCTTTTGAATATATTCTTTGTTGAGCCATACTTCTTCTATAATCATATCTACTCTATGTTTTTCCCATTTAAAATCTATTATATGTTGTTCTTTAAATTGGATAATTGTGTGATTACATTCTTCTTTATCTTCATAGTCTGAATTTCTATATTTTATAAAATCTTTATCTAATTTTAAAAGTATTCTCCTATTGCAGGTATTTCCTTTAGATTGACTACTCCTTTCATACTTATCAAGTAATATATTGAGTATTTCATAAGCTAGCCTCAACCTTTTTCATCTCCTTATCAAAATCGAAGACATCAATATCTCTCCCCTCTCTATACAACACAAGTGTCTTATCAGCTTTTGTAGAAATATTAGCAATTTTATTATCTGGAGCACATATAATAGCCTGTAGGCCTAATTTTCTTAAAAGTTCAATACTTTCATCTATTCTGCCATTGTCCATATTATTAAATGCCTCATCAAAAATAACCAATCTTGCAGTATTACCTTTATAATTAAATTCATTAACTTTATATAATTGTGCAAATGTTGCAAGGAATGATACATAGAATGGAGTTTGTCTTTCACCACCTGATTTACTCTTTATTCCATTTACTAAACTTTCTTTTCTGCCTGTGGCATTAGTTACATACAAGTCAAATTTCAAATATGTTCTATAGTCAGTAAATAGACTTATATTATTATCTAATTCTTTTCTACTTTCCTCTGTCATTTGGTCTGATACAGAAGTTATTTTATCAAAAAGGTTATTACAAGTATCTCCATATTGCTGTTGAAAATTCAAATCAAATATGGAATCGCCACCCATTCTATCCGCCATAATCATATTATAATATTCAATATAGGCTTTTTCAGGTTTAACTTCAAAGCTATATTTATCACTACCAAATTCGGCAAGTTTTAACGCCTCGTTTATCTCTTTAATTTGTTGCTGAGCTGTCATTATGTTATCTCTCATTTTGTCTAAGAAATCAGATTGGAACTGTTCCATTGACTCTTTCCTAGCTACAGCAATTTTATCCTTATACTGTGGTAGAGATATATTTTTTATTCTTTCCCATTCATCATTAAATTCAAAGTTATCATTTTCATTAATTACCAAAGATATATTATAATTTCTGTTATAGTTTTCTTTTTTAGCCCTAATATCTCCGTTTAGATTATTTACATCTCTATTAGTTCTAAAGACTTTATTTCTATAGTCATTTTTAAGTTTTAAAATATCAGAATTTGTTTCAATATCTGTTGCTAATCTTTCTTCAGCTTTTTCTTTTTCTGTAAAATCACTATATTCTCTGGAAATATTATAAGCTATATTTCTTAATTCATTTTCAGCTACATTAAGTCTATCTTTATTAGACTCTATTGCGTTATTACAACCACCTATTGTATTATTTATTACAGATTGTTCTTCGTCAAGTTCTTTTAAATTTTCTTTTATCTTCTTTATTTTCTGCTCAATTTTTCTAGCAGTTGTCATATCAATATTAGAGCGTTCTGCTATTAAATTACTTCTTTTATCTTCTTCAATGTTTACTGTTTTTAAATCATCAAATAAGCTTGAAAGCTGACCTTGAATATATTCATCATTCATAAACAATGTATTTTCAGTTAAACTATTGTAAGCATCAAAAATATTTTTAATAACAGTTAAATTATCAGTTAAAGTAACCAATTGTTGTTCTCTATATTTTATCTGCTGTTCTATAGCCCTATTGCCAATATAATGTATTTTATAATTTTCGGGATTTATAGCTCTTACTGTAAACCCCTGATATAACATACATTCTGATGTAATACCTATATTGTATTTTCTTATTTCTTCATCATCTTTGCAACGAGAAACTCGTCCTAATAAATATTTTATATACGCATCAGCATATTTATTGTCAGTAACAACTACATCAGCTAAACTATTATCAGCATTGCTCTTTTTCGCATTTAAAATTCTTTCACAATCTACTATACCAAAGGAATAAATTTCTTTTCGCATATTTTTATAGATATAATAAGCATCCATAAAATATTCAGGCTCAATAATTAAATTAAATTTTTGATTTCCCAAATATCCCTCAACTGCATTTCTCCATACTTCTGAATTTTCATCAATATCAATAAGGTCAGCAAGAATATTAACTTCTATATCTTTTTTATACTTTTCCTTTAATTGCTTACATATATTATCTCTTAATTTTAATAAATCCTTACTATAATGCTTTTTACCTTTTTTAAGCTTTTTTAATTCTTCTTCAGTTTCTGCTTTTTCACTTAAAAGAGAATTATAACAATTTTCAGTATTTGTCTTAAATCCATAGACCTTTTTCATTAAATTTTGCGATTTATCTTTTAAATCCTTAAAGTAGGAAAGGCTATAAGCATTGAAATTCTCTCTCTTTATATTTATTAAACTATTAAATCCACTATTTACAGTTTTAATTTCTGATATAAAACTATTTGCTTTTTCGTCTACTAAATTTTCGTAAGAAGTAATTTTATTAGCTATAGAATCTTTAAGGCTATTAAGTTTACTGTTTATTTTTGCTGATTTTCCCCTTAATTCTGGGATGATAAAGTTTATATTTTTATTTTTACTATCAATGATTTGACTACTTATATCAATATTTTTAGTAAGTTCATCATATAATCTATTCTGTTCGCATTGGTCTAATTCTTTTATTGCATTTTCATTATCTTTATTATATTGGGCAATATTCTTTCGAACAATTTCTAGTTCTGTTTTGGCAGTATTTAACTCCAGCGTTTTCGCTTCTATTTCCTTTTTTATGTTATTTATTTCAGAAGTTTTGCTTATTTCTTCACATCTATTGGAAATATAGTTATATACTTTAATATTTCGCTTTTTATTAGAATATTTTTCATACAAGTTATTGATTTCAGCCAACTCTCTTTCTTGTTTTTCTAACTGGTCAGCCTTTTCTTTCTGTTTCTCATATTCATAAACATTAAGCTGCATAGACCTAATATCTATTTCATTTTTAACATCACAAATATTTTCAGTAATAAAGTTTTCAATATTGTCTATTCTCTTAAAACTTATTGATTTTTTTAGTAATGTAAACATTTTCCTATCATGGACATTGTACATACTAAGTATATTTTGCCTATATTCAGTATTTGTATCCATAAATTTTATAGTTTTATCATCTTTGCCATATTTTTCTCTGCACCAGCTTTTAAACTGGTTTATATTTCTAGGCTGATTATTATATATGTAATCACTTTCATCCAGTCTATCTCTTAATCTAAAAAATACCCTTTTTGCATTTGCCATATCAGAATATGAATCTACTAATATACCGATACAAAAATATTCATCATTCATTGTGTCTTTAAATTCACAAACTAATTGGGTTGTAAATTCTTTGCCACCTCTTAGAGATTTTTCTCCACCATTTACATCATCTCCAAGTTCTCCAATTATATAACTTGTAAAAGACCTGTTTGCCTTTATATCAGCGGCTTTATTAAAAGAAGTACCATCTGTTTCGCCAAGTAAAACTACTTGCATAGCATCTATAAGTGTAGATTTACCAGAAGAGTTTTTACCTGTTAAAAAATTTATATCATCAAAATCAATTATTTTATGTTCAAAGTAATGCCATTTAGTCAACATCATTTTTGTTAATTTCTTCATCTGCTAAATCCTCCTCTTTTAATTGATTGTATATCATATTAATTCTATCATCAGAAACAGCAACTGTAATTGACGGCATAATAACATACACATTATCCATTTCATCTTCTGCTACAGCAGCCTTAACTATAATATTGTATTTTTCTATTATTTTAATGCTACTATCTCTATCCGTCTTTGAAGGCATACTGTCTATTAATCCAAAATCGTGTAGCATCTTATTATAAAGTTCACTTAATTTAAACTGAACTCTATTACTGTTACTAGATGTCTTTCTTTTTTCATCATACATAACTCTTAGAGCTATAAGCATTTTTGTAGTAAGTAATTTTAATATAACCCTATTGCTACCAGTTTCATTTCTTATATATATGGTTTCATTGTTTTTTCTTTCTAAAATCCAACCTGAAAGCATAAAATATTCTTCAAATAATTCAAAATTTCGTCTAACAAAATTAAACTTTTCATTTATTACAAATCCACCATTATTACTTATAACTTCTTCGTTTAAAAAAGTTTTATCAAATAATTCATTACATATATCTCTAAATTCTTCTTTTTCTCTAGTAGAAAAACTTTCATACTTTTCAAGCATATTTTATCTCCTATATATTATTTTTGGAAAACTATATTCCACACTATTAACAGTTTCATCTGTAACTTCAACTTTATACTTTGCCTTTTTATCTTTAGAATGCACCACAGATAATATAGCCTTAATATAATCTTCATCATTATTAATTTCTGTCAATATACCACCGTAATTATCAATAATATTTTCTATATAGCTATTTATTGCTGATTGATTATACTTCTGAGAATCTGAAGTTCGTATACTTTCCAATATTTTCTCAGATAAATCCTTTTGAACCTCAATTTTTTCCTGTGCTCCAACAGGTCTTTCTACTCTCTTTCTCTTAGAATATAAGCTGGTATTTCCCAGATATTTTTGAGAGTATATATTAATATTAAGATTAAAAATCTCGGCAATTTTATCAGGCTTTACATTGTTGATTATATCTATAAGTTTACCTCTAATACTTCTATCTGTATTAGTTAAGTATTCTATTTTGGCTGTTGTTGCTCTAACATATTCCTTATCTTTATAATCTATTTCGTTTATGAAATCTTCTTCTGCTCCATCATATGTATCTCTGATAAAGAAAAGTTTTCTTCGTATTTCTCCAGAAGCATCTTCTATACTGTTATAAGAACCGTTTTCAAATTCCTGCTTAGTTAGTTCTTCCATTATTTCATTTTCTATTGTCCATTTATTTACAATATTTAAAATAGACCTTTTATACCTTGTTACAGAGTCCCTACATTTCATTGGATAAATATATTTTGAAACTATACTTTCACGATAATTATTATAATGGTCAGAAATAAGTTCATTAACATTTACCATATCTATTTGTTTTTGATAATAACTATTTATACTATGATAAATTCTTTTAAAGCTATCCTTTAATTCAACTGTCTTATTATATGCACTATTTAATGCCACAAACTTCATAAATCCAGTTTCTTCATCATTATCAGCCGATTTAAGACTAGAATATGTTTCATAAACATAATTTACACTTTCTGTATTTTGGCTATTTTCTAACTCTTTTAAGAGTTTTATAAATTTTTGACTATATCCAGGGAATGTTACATATTCCTCAATATAAACCGTATCATATTCAAAAGCTATCCAACCTCTTTTTTCTATTAAATTTACAAGTAATCTAGCCTTTGCTCCCAATGTATAATATTCTTCAGGCTCGATATCTTCATCATCTGTTGGAATATATTGACTAATTCTATCCTGTAATTTATACTCCAAACAACTAACTAATTCACTCTTTTTTATTTTCAATCTATCATCAAATAACTCATCAATTATAAAAAGCACCTCAATATAAAGTTCCTTATTAGGTGATGCTAAAATAGAGAAAAATTTTTCTGGTATTATATTAAACAGCTCCATAAATACCTCCTTAAAACAAACATAACACTTAATTATTATTATAGCAATTAAATCAAAAAATTACAATGATTGACCTCCTCTATATTGACATAAAAAAATCTCACAATTTTATATTTACATAATAAAAAAGTGAGATTATATTACTATTTTAAAATCCTAAATCTTCATTTATAAGAACAACTTCCATATCTATATCATCCATTTTTTTGAACTCTATCAATAAAGCATTGCATATACGGTCTGGAGAAGAACAATTATAGCACTTGTCACACTTAACAGCACATGGTGTTCTTAGTCCAAGCCTTGCAGAGTTTTTAGGAGTGGCAATATTTCTCGCCCTCCATATAGCAGCTTCAATGTCTGATGCAATTTTATTTTTGCCAACTATATAATAAACCTTTTTGTGTCCAAAAAGAGAACCAGCCACCCTATTTCCTGTGCCATCTATGTTTACTATAACGCCATCTTCTGTAAGTCCATTAACGGAGGTCATAAAAATATCAGTAGTAAGACATTTTTTAGCTATTTTTAAAAATTCATCATTATTTTTTCCATCTTTAGGGTCAAAAACTGTATTATTAACTGACAACTTCTTTTTTAATTCCATTTGAACCATCGTTTCCGAATCTCCAAATCCAATAATTTCATTATTAAATATTGTTGTTAAATATTCTGTCGCCATTTCCTTGCTTTCAAAAACACTAACTTCATATCTATTTTTCTTCAATGCTTTTGCTACATCATTAATATTCATACATATTCACCTAACCTATCATTTTACTTTTCCTTTATCTAGTGTAATAATTACAACAGTTGCAACAATTAATATCAAGCCTATCATATCTGTTGTTCTAAGTTGAGTACCAAGCCACAAATATGAAATTATAGCTGATGACAAAGGTTCAACACAAGCACAAAGGCTACCTGTAACAGAGCCTGCTAGTTGGCATCCTTTTATAAACACACCAAAAGATGTTATAGAGCCTAAGACGGTAGTTCCTAAAAATGCTAATAAAAAAGGTATATCTACATTACAATCAAACAGATGGCTATGTATCATAATTAAAAGTGGTATAGAGCCTATTAAATTACCCCAACCAAGTATATGCAAAACTCCACATTTTGAAGAAAGTGTTGGAGATTGAATAGTATATATTGCATAAGTTAAACCACCTAAAAGTCCCCAAAATAAAGCTTTAGCAGATATAGAAAGACTACCTACATTTCCCCCTGTAGCCATAATGAATACTCCTGACATGGCACAAAGCAAAGCAAGAAACTGTATTGCAGAAGGTTTTTTCTTCATAGATATACAAGTGAACAACATAACTAAAGCTGGAGCTATATATTCTAACACCGTAGCTGTAGCAGAATTAGAATAATAAATAGCCATAAAATAAGAATACTGACAGCCCATAACACTTACAAAAGAGAATATCAGTACAGGAACAATAATATCTTTGGAAAAAACATTAAATACATTCTTCTTTTCTTTAGGAATTAAAAATATCAAAATCATTAATCCAGATGCAAATAATCGCCAAGCACTAAGCCATTGAGGGTCAATATTTTTTATTTGAAATAAATACTGTCCACATACACCGGAAAATCCCCATAAACTACCTCCTATAAGTGTAAAAATAATACCTTTTAGCTTATTACTCATAAACATCACTCTCCACTTACTTATATTTTCCTCTGTATTTTACTCCAAAACAACAAAAGGCTGTCAATTTTTGACAGCCTTTTATCATAAAGTGAAAATATTAATTCCACAATCTCTTATATATTTCTATTAAATCTTCTTTATTTACATCCATACGAGTATTTGAAGGACTTCCACTATCCATAGCATCTCCAGCCATTTTATCAATAGCTTCAAAGAACTTATCTTTTTCAATGCCATATTCTTCAAGTGTAGGAATTTCACAAGCCTTACAGAGAATATCTATACCATCTGTAAATTTTGACGCCTGTGTTTCAATATCCATATTTTCATCGGCAACACCCATAGCTACCGCAAGAGCTGCAAATCTTTCATGTGTACCACTAATTACATAAGAAAGACATTCTTTAATAAGCATTGCATTTGAAATACCATGTGGAACATGGAACAAAGCTCCTATAGGACGGCTCATACCATGAACTATAGTTACTGTTGAATTATTTATACAAACACCAGCCTCAAAAGCAGCTATTGACATTTGTTCACGAGCTTCTTTATTACTTCCATCTTTATAAGCAACTGGAAGATTTTTAAAAATTCTCTTTACGGCTGAAATTGCAAATACATCAGTAAGCGGAGATGCCTTTTTAGAAGTATAGGCTTCTACCGCATGAGTAAAAGCATCCATACCAGTAGCTGCTGTAATTGATTTTGGTGCAGTCATTGTAAATTCTGGGTCTACAATGGCTACATTAGGAAGTATACTTCCCCTTAAAAGCATTTTAATATCATTTTCAGTATCAGTAACTATTGTAAATTTAGTAGTTTCTGAGCCAGTACCAGCTGTGGTTGGTATACAAACTATTGGAGGGTATTTGCCTGAAAGCATCTTACCATTATAGTCTGAAATTTTACCTTCTTCAACTGTCATAGCAAGTATTGCTTTAACACTATCCAAAGGACTACCACCACCAATACCGATACCAAAATCACAACCAGCATCTTTATAAGCCTTAACGCCGGCCTCAATCATTTTATCAGTTGGTTCATTAGTTATATCATTAAAAATAGTCCATTTAATGCCAACTTCGTCGAGTACATCTGTTAATTTATTTACAAGACCGGTTTTAGTAACAACTTTACCTGAAACAATAAGAGCGTGAGTTCCAAACCCAGCAAGGGTGTCCTTAGCCAAAGCTAAAGCATCCTCGCCCATAAATATTTTATCAGGTACAGCAAATTCAAATGCCATATTTACTACCTCACTCTCTTATAAAAATTCCTTATCAACAATGGCAAGGACTTCATCTACTTTCTTCATTTCTTCTGTAAGCTGTTCTTCAGTAATAATAAGTGGAGGACAAATAAAGAACATATTTTCATGAGAATAAGTCATAAATCCTCTTTCAGCAAGCATACCAATAATCTTCTTCATAATGCCTTCTGGGTCTTTACCAAATGGAACAAGTGGTTCTTTTGTTTCCTTAGACCTTACAAGTTCAATAGCTGAGAATAAACCAATATATCTTACATCGCCTACGCACTTAAAGTTAGCTTTTTCTTCTTCAAGCTTTTCGCCAAGAACCTTACCAACCTTATTTACATTATCAAGAATGTTGTTATCAATATAGTAATCAACACAAGCACAACCAGCAGCACAAGCAAGAGGGTGAGCACTATATGTAAGACCACAAGAGAGAACATGGTCATCGAAGTATGCTGCAATGTCTTTACTTACTACGCAACCACCAAGCTGAACATAACCACAAGTAACACCCTTTGCAAATGTTACAATATCAGGCTGAACCTCAAAGTTTTCAAATGCAAACATCTTACCAGTTCTGCCCCAGCCAGCCATAACTTCATCGCAAATCATAAGGATACCAAATTCATCACAAATCTTTCTAACACCTGGAAGATAACCCTTAGGTGGAATAATAACACCGTTAGAACCAGTAATTGTTTCCATAACAATTGCAGCAATATTATCAGGGTTTTCGTAAATAATCTGTTCTCTAAGCTTTGTTAAATAATACTTTGTAGCAGCTTCTTCTGATTCAAATTCAACAGCCTCACGATATACATAAGGAGTCATAAACTTAATAAAACCAGGAACACCAGGTTCAAGAGGAAATCTTCTTGGCTCACCAGTTAAATTACCTGCACCAAATGAAGAACCATGATAACTTCTGTAACGGCTAAAGATTTTATTTCTACCAGTATACATTCTAGCAATCTTGATTGCATTTTCATTTGCGTCAGCACCAGCATTTGTAAAGAATACCTTGCCCATATTATCTGGCATAAGGTCAACTATCTTCTTTGCAAGCTTAGCTCTTGATTCTACACCTAAAGATGGTCCAACAAAACAGTACTTGTCAACCTGTTTCTTAATTGCTTCATTAATTGCTTTATTACCATAACCTAAATTTAAGTTTACAAGCTGTGATGACATATCAGTATGTCTTTTACCGTCATAATCCCAATAGTAAATGCCTTCTGCCTTTTCTACTGGAGTTGGGTTAATGTTCTTCTGTGCACTCCAAGACTGAAGATTATATTTTTTCTGCATTTCTGTAATTTCTTTACCTGTCATACTCATAACAATCACCATTTTTAACCTTTCAAGAATTTAATGTATTTTATGCAAATGCATATTTGTTTTTGTTTATGTGCTTATTATATTATTACTTTTGACACTTTTCAACTAACATTTGAACACTTTTAAATAAATACATTGTGCATTTGCACACCGTTTAAGTTATAAAAAATCGCGTATAGCAAAGGCAATAATACACTTCACTTTTACGCCCAAATCAAACAAATTCATAGATGTAATTGTATCAATTTTCTTTAAATAATTCACTACAGTATTTCTATGTATAAATTCCTTTTCAGACACTAGCTGTGGACTGGCATTATTATCTAAATAAGTTTTCAAAAACTCTAAATAATTACTGCCATGTTCATTGTCATATTCTTCTAGCTTACCTAATACTTCATTATAATAATCTTTTAAAACACTTTTGTCTGAAACTTCTACAAAGAGTTTGTAAATATCCATATCCTCATAAAACATACAGTAAAAATCCCGTTTTACTGCCATATTATAAGCTGATACAGCATACTCAAACCCTTTTGTTTTTTTATCCATTCCATCTATCTTACTACTTACACCAATGGATATTTCAATACTTTTAGATTTACAGAGATTTTTTAAATCCTTACAAAAAGCTTCTAAATCAAGTTTATTGTACTTATACAGTAATGCAATGATGCAACCGTTATATTCAAAAGAACAGTAAAGGTCAGATATAGCTTTTGCTGTCTGTTCTGAAAGCACATTAACTTTATCATCTAAATTTTCATCACTATTCCTTGAACCTATGCAAACTACATAATAACTTCCATTACGATTAAAACCACCTGACTCCAAGCTGGTAAGTTGATTTTCTCTATTTCCAATATTTAACACAAGATTTTTAAAAGCATTAGATACATCTGTATCGTGGTTTATGCTTTGACTAATAATAGTACAAAAATCTCTTGTCATATCAACAACTCTTGTCTTCCAAGGCAGGGTAAACAAAGGAAAATTTCTTTCGTTGCAGTACTCTATAACTTCAGTATCTATTGCCGGAATATAAGGTCCAATATTAACAATAAGCCCACTTGCACTAGCTTTATCAAGTTGTTTAACAAACTCTAGTAGCCATCTACCTGTATTATTCATAACACCTGTAGTAAACACTAGCTCTTGTCCTCTTAAAAAAGCTCCCACATTACTACTTTCCATAATATGTACCCATTCCACCAGATTATTAAAGCCATTAAAACCTGCAACAGCCTTTAATCCATAATTTTGATTACATTTTTTGCATAACTGATTAACGGTTACCGCCATTTACATCACCCACTAGATTTATTACTTCATATTAAATCTTTCTTTAATTGCATCAACAAGAAGCTCTACACTTTTATCCTCGCCTAACATACTAACATCAAGCATAAGATTTTTAGTTGCTCTATCGCCTCTATTATGACCAGTTACATACTTATAATAATTGTGTCTTTGTCTATCAATTTTCTTAATCATAGCCTCTGCACTTCTGGTATCCATTTCATAAACTTCTGATATATGCTTAATCTTTGCCTCCATAGGTGCATACAAAAATATATGTATACAATTTGAATACTCTCTTAAAATATAGTCTGCACATCTACCAAAAAGAATACAATCTTCCTTGTTTGCTGCCTCTCTAATAACTTCTGCCTGTGCAGAAATTGCCTTTTCAGAATAGAAAGTTGTAGAAGAGCCATATACAAACTTAGAGAAAAACTTATTCTTATTACCGATAACCTCATCTTGTGCTGCTACAATTTCTCTACTTATACCTATTTTTTGTGCTGTTAAATCAATCAAATCTTTATCATAGTAAGCAAAATTAAGTGCATTTGCTAGCTTTTGTGCAATACCTCTAGCATTACAACCAAATTCTCTACTAATAGTTACAATTTTATACATAATAACTTCCCCCTATCTGAATTTTCTATTAAACTTCTTTTCAAGTACCTTAACACCCCATGCTAAAGGAATACATATAATAAGATATACTACTGCAAGTATTGTATAAGATTCAATAGTAAGGAATGTCTGTGAAGTATAAGCCTTTGTAACGAGAAGGAATTCTGGAGCTGTAATATAAGCCATAAGTGAAGTATCCTTTACAAGCATTACAAGGTAGTTACCAAAGACTGGAATAGAATTACGGAAAGCCTGAGGAATAACAATCTTAAACATCGCCTGTCTTGGTGTCATAGCAAGAGCAAGTGCGGCCTCAGTCTGTCCATTATCAATAGAAACAATTGCTGAACGAATGACTTCTGAAATATAAGTACCATAATTAATAGCAATACCAATAATACCTGCCAATACTGCTGGCATACTAACCTTTAAATCAGGGAAACCTACAAAGTATGCACATACCTGAATTAACAAAGGCACTACATAATAGATATATACTAACTGAACAAGTAAAGGTGTACCTCTAATAATTTCCTGAAAAATTACAATAATATTTACAAGCCATTTATGCTTAGATAACCTACCTAAAGCAAGAAGAAAACCAATTACAATAGCCAATGCAAAGCCAACAATTGTAGTTACAACTACAATCCAAAGTGCCTGCTGTATAAGTTTTGGTACTAATTCAGTTATTGCCTTCATAAAGTTTAAATTCTGTATTACATTCATAATCCGGCACCTCCTTAATTATTAAGAATTCTCTTTAAGAATTCTCTTGTTCTTTCGTGTTCTGGATTTGTAAACATTTCCTGAGGAGATTTATCTTCAAGAACAATGCCACCTTCCATAAATATTACTCTATCTGCAACTTCTCTTGCAAAACCCATTTCATGAGTAACAACTGCCATCGTCATACCATCTTTTGCAAGGTCTTTCATTACATTAAGTACATCGCCTACAAGTTCTGGGTCAAGAGCTGATGTAGGTTCATCAAAAAGCATCATTTCCGGTTCCATAGCAAGTGCTCGTGCAATAGCAACTCTCTGCTGCTGACCACCTGATAAAGTATCTGGATAAACATTAGCCTTATTAGCTAAGCCTACCTTATCCAAAAGAACCATTGCTTTTTCTTTCATTTCATTTTTATCTTTCTTTAAAATATGTACTGGAGAATACATAACATTTTCAAGAACAGTCATAAAAGGAAATAAATTAAATCTCTGGAAACACATACCAACATGTTTTCTATAATCTACAATATTAAACTTTGGAGCAAGAATGTTTTTACCTTTGAATAAAATTTCTCCCCCTGTAGGCTGTTCCAATAAATTAAGACATCTCAAAAATGTACTTTTACCTGAACCAGATGGTCCAATAAGAACAAGAACCTCTCCCTCTTCAATTTTCATATTTACATCTTTTAAAACCTTTAAGTCTCCAAAATTCTTTTTAAGACCTTTAATTTCTAGCAAAGCCATAGCTTACGCCTCCTTTTTACTTTCTTAAAAGAAAACAGGACTATGCTGTTACACATAGCCCCATTACTAATCAATTTTACTTATTTAAGCCGTTATCTTTCTGGTCATTTGTAATAGCGTGAAGCTTAGGGTCAAGACCATACTTTTCGTAAATCTGATCAAGAACACCTTCATCTCTCATTTCTGCTACGACCTTATTAATATCCTTCATAAAATCTTCGTTACCAAACTTTACAGAAGGAGCAATTCTACCAATTTCAGCTTCTGTATCTTTATAGTTACTGCAAAGTTTAAGTCCCTTGAGTGTTTCAGGCTGGAACTTCATAAGATTTTCAACTACTGGAGAATCAGTAAGGAAAGCATCAATCTTGCCATTCTGTAAAGCTACAATAGATTCTGTCTGGTCGCCAGTTGCTCTTGCTTCCTTAATCTTACCGTCTGCTGCCCAACCTTCAACAGTTGTCTGCCAAATTGTACCTGGAGTATAACCAACTACAGTTTTTGATGGGTCGAAATCATCCTGACCGTCTATTGTGCCATTTTCAGGAGCAAGTAATGCACCACCCTGAGTATACCAAATATCACCATAATAAATCTGCTGTGCTCTATCTTCTCTTACATACATACCATCGGCAATAATATCAATATTATCAGAGTTAAGATTAAGAATAAGTTCTGAGAAAGGAATAAGGCTCATTTCAACCTTTGGAATACCTAATCTCTTTGCTGCTTCCTTAATAATATCTGCATCAGGACCAACAAATTCACCTGTGTTCTGGTCTAAGTAAGCATATAAATCGCCAGAAGAACCAACTTTAAGTACACCCTTGTCAATAATTTTCTGTGTTGCTTCGCTTACATCTCCTGTTGCCCCAGATGCTGATGCCTCGCTACCTGTTGACTCAGTTGTTGCTTCACTGCTACTTGATTGACTAGCTCCACCACAACCTGTCATCAACATACTCATTACTAAAGTAATAGCCAAAACAAATTTCTTCATAATAATCCGCTCCTTTTGTTATAATCTTTTCTTCATTTAGATAATAAAAAAGAGGAAGTCGTGTTTTTATAAACATCGACTTCCTCGTCTAATTTATTCAAATCTTTTTTATTTCTAAATGACTTCTTTTTTGAAGTTGAGTACATTATAAAACATTTAATTTTAAATTGCAACACCAAAATTTTTATAATTCTTGTGCAAATGCACATAGGATAAAATTTTATTGTGATTTAATACAAACATTACATTTCTATTTTATTAAAATTGCATTTTTAAGTTTGTGTTCCTGCACAAACATTTATTTATAATTATTAAATATGCTATATACAAACAATTAAATTTAGATTTTTTTAGTACATAATTACAAAATTATAAAATCAATTGAATTTCATTAAGTATAATTTTGCAATTTAACATCATAAAAATTGCATTTCCGCATATATTCCTACTTCTTACATAAAAGAATTAATGCTCCTTACAACTCCACTCTGTCACTTCAATTTTTATTACAGCAACTCTTTTTAATACTTCTTCATTAAATTTCCAAGTATTATTATTACTGTAGTGCAACATAACACATTCTAAACCATTTATTTTTTCCTCAGGGTCATCAACTAAAGATATTTTTCCCTTACCCATTATACTTTGGTACAAATATGAATAACTACAAGCTACATCAGCCTCAACAAGCTGATGTTTTGTATCCATTTCAAAACTTGCAGTATTTTGTTGTTTTATTAAATCTATTTTTTTACCCTCAGACGCTCCATGGAAATATAAAGTTAATTTTCCTGATTTCTCTTCATATCCAAAGTTTAATGGCAAAATATATACACTATCTTCGTCTTTTAAGCCTATTCTGCAACAATCACAGCTTTGCATTATTTCAAGCATTTTGTCATAACTTGTAATCTCTCTATCTTTTCTTCTCATAATAAAAACTTCCTTTCATTTATAAATTTATGTTTGTACTAATTTTTAATATAAAATTATATTTTGTCAATAGTTTTCCAGCACAAAAAAAGACTGATAACCATAAAAGCATCAGTCTTTAAACAATATATCATATTTGGTAATCGTCGCCATCAGACAATCTATAGGCAGATGGTGGCAATTTATATTTATTTTTAAACAAACGAGAGAAATAGCCTATATCTTTGTAGTCCAATCTTTCAGCTATATCTGTTATTTTCATATTAGTTTCTTTTAAAAGCCATACCACTCTTTTTAGCTTGACAGTTGTAAGATAATCCACGAACCTTATACCAGTCTGAGCCGGAAAAACTGTACTAAGATAAGAACTATTTATGTAAAGCTCAGTTGCAATATCTTTTTGTTTTAGATTATTTTCCGGATTATTTAATATATATTGTATAACCTCATAAATTTTAGAGTTATTACAATTAGGAAATAATTCGCAATATTCATCAAAAAGATTGCATATAATATCTTTATAGCGTTTTTTATAGGAATTTTGATTTCTTTCATTTATACCATCAAAGCTATAAAAATCCTCTTGTACTATATACAAATCAAGCCAATCATTGTGATTAAACACATCATCTATAACAGCCTTACATATACTTCTAACCTTTTTATCGGCTTTCAAAATATCTTCTCCAGTATTATAAACTTCTTCTATCATATTTGAAATATAGTCATAAATACCAGTATCTCGTCTTTCGAAGTAATTTATTACCTCTTCTGCATAATAGATGCCAGTTGCTTCTCCACCAAATGTTTCGTTCTTTATTCTATTAAACATAGAAAAGAACAATGTTTCATCAAAAGGTTTAACAAAATAATCATATGCACCCAAAATTATACCTTGACGAGCATAATTAAAATCTTCAAATTCACTACATAATACTATATGAGAACATATCCCCTCTTTTTTTACATTTCGTAAAAGTTGTAATCCGTCCATACCCATTATTCTTATTTCTGTAATAACAAGGTCATAACGGTTTTCTCTTATTTTTCTATAAGCAGACACACCGTCGCTTACTACATCTGTAATTTCAAATTCAGAGGAATCTCCCCATATACTTAACTTTTTAATTTCCTCAAGGAGGTCATAATTGTCAAAAACCAACAATGTCTTATACAATATTTTTCCTCCTTTCAATTAATTAAGCATCTCTTAAATACAATAATCAAATATGTTATTGCTAATTTTTTCTTCTTCAATAAGGTCGACAATTGTAACACTATCCATATATTTATTTACTGTTGTACATAAACCTTTTAAGAATCCATTAATTGGTTCTGGTTCTTCTATACTTTCTGGTGTAACTACACCTTCCATAGCTCTTACAATACTACCTACTGTATATTGTTCTGGTGCTTTAGAAAGTCTATATCCACCCCTTGCACCTCTCTGGCTCTTTACAAAACCAGACTTACACAATACACTAACAACCTGTTCAAGATATTTAACAGAAAGATTTTCCCTTTCTGCAACTTTTTTAATTGTTATAACTTCACTTTCTTCCCATTTTACAATAGAAAGCATTAATATAATTGCATAAATTGTTTTTTTAGACAGTCTCATTATTTTACCACCTTTCTGCCAATTTTGCAACTACTGTTCCTGCATTTGCACCATCTGATGCAGCAGTAATCATCTGTCTTAATTGCTTTGTTCTACAGTCCCCAACTGCAAAAACTCCACCAACATTAGTAGCCAAATCACTATCTGTTTTTATATATCCATATTCATCAAGTTCCAACACATCTTTAAAAATAGAGGTTGACGGACTAAATCCTACAGCCACAAATACACCTTTCACAGATAATTCCCCTTTATCTGTAATAAGTTTCTCTACGCTATTTTCTCCATCTACTTTAACTGGTATTGTATTATACAATACTTCAATATTTTCTTTTTTATTTAATCTCTCTACAAGTGTGCTATCAGCTCTCAACTTGCCTTTTCTATAAATTAAATAAACTTTTTTACAAATATTAGATAGATAAATTGCTTCACTTACTGCTGTATTAGCCCCACCTATTACAGCAACTTCCATATCAGTAAAAAAAGCACCGTCACATACTGCACAATAGGATACACCAGCACCAGTAAAGTCTTCTTCCCCTTGAAAACCTGCTCTCTTGTGCTTTGCACCTGTTGCTACAATTACAAATTTTCCCTCGTAACTGTTTTCAAAGCCAATAGCTTTCTTTACTTTTCCTTTAAAATCCACAGACTCAATTTCGTCATATATTATTTCAACACCGACATTTTCAGCCTGTTGTTCAGTCTTTTCAGCAAGCTCATATCCACTGCCTACAAAACCAGGGTAATTTTCAACTAGGTCTGCCATTACTGCTTGACCTCCACATTGTTCCCCCTCTATTACAGCAGTGGAAAGGCCTGCTCTTGCAGTATAAATGGCAGCCGTAAGACCCGCTAAGCCTCCACCAATGATTAGACAATCATACATAATAGGCTGCCTCCTTAAATTAATAATTATAGTTTTTATTTACATAATCAAGTGCGTCTTTGAAATCTTGTTTCAAATCTTCAATATCCTCGATACCAACACTTACTCTTATAAGGTCATCATAAACGCCTGCTTTAATCTGTTCTTCTTCATTACTATGTGCGTAAATTGTAGAAGATGGATGTATAACAAGAGTTTTAGTATCTCCAATATTTGTTATATTTATGGCATATTTTAACTGATTAATAAAAGCAAAGGCTCTTTCCTTTGTAAATAATCTTAAAGTTAAAATACCACCACCCTTACCATTAAACTGGCTATTTGCAATATCGTAATAATGGCTTGATTTTAACATTGGATAGACCACTTCTCTCACACCGTCTAAACCTTCAAGACTTTCTGCCAATGCAAGTGCATTACTACAATGTCTTTCCATTCTCAAACTTAAAGTTTCAAGTCCAAGAGAGTTATAGTAAGAATTCATAGGACTGACACAACAGCCTAAATTTCTAAATGTATCGTTCTTCAATTTTGCAGAAAAAGCAAACTTACCAAACTTAACATAATCTTTCATAATAGGGTATTTTTCAACTGTCCATTTGAAGTTACCACTATCAGTAATAACACCACTTATAGAGTTGCTATTTCCGTTAATGTACTTTGACGCAGAATTAATAATTATATCAGCACCTAAGTCTATACCCTTTACTAAGTATGTTGTAGCTGTTGTATTATCCAAAATAAAAGGTAAACCAAAGCTATGAACTATTTCTGATGCTTTCTTTACATCAGTTACATCAAGTTTTGGATTGCCAATAGTTTCAGCAAAAACAGCCTTTGTATTTTCATTAACATATTTCTTCATCTCATCTTCTGTTATTTCATCTATAAGATGAATTTTTATGCCAAGATTTTCAAAATCTTTGAACAAATCAAGTGTTCCACCGAAAATAGAATTTTTAGATATAATTTCATCTCCACTAGAAAGTATATTTAAAAATGTAGCTGAAATAGCCGCCATACCAGAAGATACTGCAACTGATGCAATACCACCCTCAAGATATGTTATTCTATTTTCAAAAGAAGCTGTTGTTGGATTACTTATTCTTGTATAAGCAAATCCAGCAGCCTTATTATGGAAAATCTTTTCTATCTGTTCTGCTGTTTCTTGTCCAAAAGCACTTGATTGATACACAGGCACAAGTGTTGCACCTGTGCCTGCATCTCCTTTAAAATTTCCATGTAATAAGGATGTATCATACTTCAATTTAATATCACTCCTTATAAAACACCGTCACATTCTACCTGTTCATAATCAATAAGTTCATGAATAGTAGGGTTATCGCCACAAATTGGACAATCTTTTACATGTTCTGGTAACTTAATCTTTCTGAATTCCATTTTAAGTGCATCGTATGTAAGTAAATAGCCTGTAAGTAATTCTCCTACACCGATAATGTACTTAATAGCTTCCATAGCCTGTAAACTACCGATTACACCACCCATAGCACCAATTACACCTGCCTGCTTGCAAGTAGGTACTGCATCCTTTGGAGGTGGATTTTTGAATACACATCTGTAGCAAGGACCTTCCCCAGGTACATAAGTCATAAGCTGACCCTGAAATCTTATAATGCCAGCATGAGAAAATGGCTTTTTAGCCATTACACAGGCATCATTAATTAAGAATTTTGCTGGGAAGTTATCTGTACCATCAATAATGAAATCATAATCCTTGATAAGGTCCATAATATTATCTGCACTTACAAAAGTACGATATGTATTAATCTTAATATCTGGATTCATAGCTTCCATTGTTTCCTTTGCAGAAAGGACTTTAGCCTTACCCACATCTTTAGTTGCATGTATAATCTGACGCTGTAAATTTGATAAATCTACTTCATCAGCATCAGCAATACCGATTGTACCTACACCTGCTGCTGCAAGGTACATAGCTGCTGGAGCACCAAGACCACCAGCACCAATAATAAGGACTTTGCTATCTAATAATTTCTTCTGTCCCTTTACGCCAACTTCTTTAAGAATGATATGGCGAGAATATCTTTCTATTTGTTCATTAGTAAAAGCCATTATCTGCATCCGCCTCCCATGAAATAAAGAAATTCTACTACATCGCCGTCTTTTAATACAATATTTTCAAAATCTCTAGCACTATGAAGGTCATCATTTACTGCTGCTGTTGCATATTCTGGAGTTTCTACATTTTCAAGTACAACTAATTCTGCAACTGTTAAACCTTCCTTATATTCCTTTGTCTGTCCACTTACTGTTAATTTCATCTTATTATTCCTCACCTTTCTCAACGATTAAATCAAATGTTCCATCGTCATTTTTATTTAATTTTAATACCTTATGTCCTTCTTCCTTCATAGAACGAGGTACATTCTGAACTGGTTCTCCGTCATTCATATGAACTGAAAGAACCTGTCCAACCTCTAATTCTTCTATAGCAACCTTTGCCTTAACAAAAGTTACAGGGCAAACAACATCAGTAATATCAACATATCCATCAATCTTTATATCAGCCATTATATGCCTCCTCAATTACTTTTCTAAACTTATCTTCGCCAATTCTTTCAATAGTAAATCTAAATCTTTCTCCAGCGTTTGCGTGTTCCTTAAAGAAACTAACTGCTGCATCAATTACTCTGAACAATGTTTCCTTGTCATAGATAATTGGAATAATTTCTTCGCCTTTATGTATTCTGTTACCAAAAAGTCCGCCAAAAGATACTATATAACCTGAATGATTCACCCAAGAATCGACTGGACAGGCTTTTGTACAACGGCCACAGTAATTACATTTACTATCATCAATTACAAGTTTATCATCTTCAAACTTGATTGCCTTTGTACGGCAAATATTTTCACAGACACCACATTTAATGCATTTATCTTCAACCCAATCAGGTTTGATACCACCCTTAATACCTATATCATTTTCTTCGGCTTTAAGGCAGTTATTCTGACAACCTGTAAGACCAAACTTAAACTTGTGTGGTAATTCCATAGCAAAAAATCTATCACTAATTTCATTTGCAAGAGAGTATGTATCAATACAACCACTAGGACAGATTGCATTACCTTGACATGCTGTAACTGTTCTTACTCTAGCTCCACATACACCAGGTTCACAGTTACCCTCTGCAAGAGCAGCTTTAACTTCATCAATATCATCAAGTTTTATAAAAGGAATTTCAACGCCCTGTCTTGATGTAAGATGAACATATCCATCGCCATATTTCTCAGAAACCTCTGCAATTGTTGCAAGCTGTTTTGCATCTAAGTGACCACCAACAGATTTTAATCTTAAAGAAAAACAGTTCTTTTGTTTCTGACGCATAAAACCACCTTTTTTTAAGGTGCTATAATCTACTGCCATAAAAGTTCCTCCTATATATACTTAATTTCTTCTTCTGTACTTACATTATCTACGATTCTAAATGACTTCAAAACAGGATTTTCAATATCCATAAGAGAAATAATCATATAACTAGCTTCTTTATCATAAGCAAGTCTTTTATCTTCCTCTGATGGTCTTGAAGGACTTTCTGGATGTGAATGGAAATTTCCTAAAGGCACAAGTCCTTTTGCTCTCATATCCTTTACTGCATCAAGCTGGTCCTTTGGATTCATTGTAAAATGTTCATTTGAATGGTCGATATTCTCAAGAACATAAATTTCTTTTACTTCTCTTTCATTGCCATTTTTTATTCCACCAATAAGACCACATATTTCTTCCGGTCTGCCCTTTTTTGCTGTATCTAAAATCACATCATAAAAACTTTTTGGTAAAATTATCATTATACAATCTCCTTTATTATTGCTTCAAGGTCAGCTTTTTTAGCAACGCCTTTTATTCTATTTACTTCTTCCCCGTCTTTAAAAAATACTATTGTAGGAGAAGACATTACATTATATTTACGAGCTGTATCTGCTCCAAATTTAATGTTTAATTTGCTTACTTTAATATCTGTATGTTCTTCTTCTAGTTCTGCAAGAATTGGAGACATTCTCTTGCAAGGAATACAGCTATCAGAATAAAACTCTAATAAAACAGGTATGTTTGAATTTAAAACTTCACTTTCAAAATTATCGTTTGTTATGCTCTGCAACATAATCACCTCTATTCATACTTTATCAATAGGATTTATATGGAAATGTTATCACACAAAATTTGACTTGTCAATATGAAATTTTTTGGTTTTATATGATTTTTTTCATTTCATGTAAAAATTACTGTAAATAAAACAATTTTCTCAATACAATTAATATACATATAATCAAAAACTTTTAATATACAAATCACTTATTAAACAGCTATATATTATTTGTATAATATAAGATAATCATAGAAAAACAGAACATTTCATATATTTCCTCTAATTCATATATATATTATATGAATTAGTATAATCGTATTGGCAAAATTCGTCAATAGGCATATATATGAATTTTTTCTAAATTTTTTCACATATAAAAATCGGATAGGTTAAAAACACCTATCCGATTACATAAAAACACTATTTAATTTTCGTCATAATCATCTAAGAAATTATATCTATCTCCATTTTTGTGATAGCCTATAACTCTGTGCAAATTAATATCATGTACACTCTTGAATATATTCCCCTCTATTAAAGTACCGGAATTTTTTCTAAACTCAGCAACCAACTCTTTCATTTCATCTCTCTTAGAGCCTCTGCCACCACCACAAGTTGCACAATTTTCTGTAAATCTACAAGCACATTGTATAAAATGAAGTTTATTATAATCTCTCCAAGCCTTTATATCCTCTTCCTTAACCATATATAATGGGCGTATAAGCTCCATACCATCAAAATTTTGGCTATGAAGTTTAGGCATCATTGTTTCAATTTTACCGCTATATAACATACCCATTAATATAGTTTCTATTACATCATCAAAGTGATGACCTAATGCAATTTTATTACAGCCTAATTCTTTTGCATGGGAATACAAGTATCCTCTTCTCATTCTCGCACAAAGGTAGCATGGATTTTTATCTATTACTGCAACAGTATCAAATATATTACTTTCAAATACTGTAAGTGGAATACCTAATAACTTAGCATTTTCCTGTATTATTTTCCAATTATCAGCATTATATCCAGGATTCATACATAGGAATACAGCATCAAATTTTACATTACCATGTTTCTGTAATTCCTGTATAAGCTTAGCCAAAAGCATGGAATCCTTTCCACCAGAAATACAGACTGCAACTTTATCTCCTTCATTTATAAGCTGATATTCTTTTAATGACTTTATAAATTTGCTCCAAATAGGCTTTCTAAATTTCTTAATTATGCTTCTTTCTATTTCCTTTGTAATTTTTTCTGTATCATTATCTTCAGCCAATGACCTTTCAAGATATAATCTCAAATATGCTCTATAACCACCAACAATATTGTAAGCATCATATCCATTTTCATTGAGATAATCTACAATTTCGACACTATTATCTCCAGTATAGCAAAGAACATAAACTGGCTTATTTTTTTCTATATTTGAAACATTGTTATAAAAATCACTTTTAGGAATAGATATAGCATTGTTAAAAGTACCTTTACTATAGTCTTCTGATGAACGGACATCAACAACAGTAATTGCTGAACTATCTAATTTTTCCAAATCTATTACTTCTATAGTCTTCATATATTTCCTCCTATGTTATCATAGCTATTCAGTAGACATACTATTGGATTATATATTAGTTTTGAAACTATGTCAATTTATTTCAGCAATTCAATCCATTTGTTTTGCTATCCACTCCATAATAACATTTACTATATACCTTTGCTGTTCTTTTGATAATTCTACTCCCTGCGGTATATCGTGCCATTTTCTTAAACATCCTCTACAACAACAAGCTGTAGCGTGCTGAGCAATAAATGATGGATGACCTTTCATAGGAGTTTGTTTTCCATCATTTTCTATATAAGCGGGAGCTAATCTTTCAGCAATAAAATCTTCCGTATGTTTTCGGATAGTATCCATTCCTTTATCAAGTACATACTGTTTATCTTTTTCCTTTAGATAAAAACTACTTCTAAATTTAGATTTTTGTAGTCTATCAAATAATTGCTGATTGGAAGAAATTTTAATATAATCTATATCTGCTTTTTTAGCCTGTGAAATTTGAAATTTTCGCTCAATATTATAAAGTTTATTATCTTTTATAAATTTAGCTCCTGTTTGTTTAAAATAAAAATTAATATTATGCCTAATACATTGTTTTCTTGTGTTTAAAATCCAATCATAATTGCATATTCTAGCATTATCTCCAGATTCTCCACCACAAATCACTTGTTCTATAATGCCTGCTTGAAGAAATTCTTCAATATTAATATTTTCTAGCATTGGTTCATGTATTATCGCCTTATGTTTTATTGGTAAATCAATAAAAATTGGTAATCTATAATCTGCCATTTTTTGATTTTCACAAGTACAATATATAGTAACATTATCATAGCCACTATTCCAATCTTTGGGTATACACTCCAAAAATCTATGTATTCTCTTGGTTATTATAACAAAACTTAAATCAGAACGAATTTTTATAAAATTCCAAACTTCATCTCTCCATTGGTCTGCATCTTCAATAAAAAAATCAGAAGTCATACAGGTATATATTGGTTCATTTTTGCTTTGTAATTTATATTCGCCATTTCTATTCTTTTTTACAGGTAAGTTAAAGTCTAAAGTTTTAGTTACAATACTACTATCTTTACCAAATTGCATGTCTCTACGATATACATAGCAGTTTTCACATCCAGAACTTATTTTTTTACAGCCATGCCAAGGATTCCATATAGCCATTGTACCACCACTTACTTAATAGGAATTTCATTATAATTTTTATAATAGGCAAGAAAAACCATTTGTCCACCTTTATCAAAATAAAAACATAATCCATAATTATTAAAAGTATAATTCAAACATTTATTAGCTTTTGTTATACCTGATACATCAATGTTTTGCTTTAAACCACTTAAATATAGCCTATCTGAAAGGTAATTTACTTCTTTTTCTTCAGTTTCTCCATATAAATTTTTAACTTTATTTTCATTAGCCGGATAAGTAATACCTCTTGAAGTTCTAAAATTATCTTCTTTTACAAAAGACACATAGCCACTTCTATATCCTAAAATATTAAAAAGTGTTATCACATTACCATCTACAACCATATCCGTAACAGGATTTTTACCTAAAACAACAAAATCTTTTTCATTTAAACTCATTTTTATCCCTCTATTGGATTTAATTTACCAGTAACTGAATCCATAACATAACCAGCAATTCTAACATCCTTTGGTATAAGAGGATGTTCTTTTAAAAATTTAACGGTTTCGTGAACAGAAGTATCTACATCATCAAAACCTTCAAGCCACTTTTCAAAATCTATGCCACAGTATTTCATAATATCTATGTTTTCCTCTGACACACCTCTATTTATCATATGTTCAATCATCATATCACTATTAATATGTTGAACTCCACAATCTGTATGTCCGATAACCATAATTTCTTCTACGCCTAATTCAAAAATTGCAACCAATAAACTTCTTACAACACTACCAAAAGCGTGAGATACAACGCCTCCGGCGTTTTTTATAATTTTAACATCTCCATTTTTTATACCAAGTGCTGCTGGCAAAAGCTCTGTAAGTCTAGTATCCATACAGGACAAAATAGCAATTTTCTTATCAGGATATTTACTTGTCTTGTATTTTTCATATTTCTTTTCTTCTACGAACTGCTTATTATATTCTAAGATTTCTTTAATCATATTTACGCTCCTCCTAACATTTCCACTATATATAATTGATTTTACACACATAAAAATGCTTTGTCAATATAGATGATAATTGTTTTTATTAAGAAAAATAAAACACCTCAACCTCTCAGCATTAAGCCAAGAAGTCAAGGTGTAAAAACATTTTATTCTTTTACCGCACCCATTGTAACACCAGTCATAAAGTATTTCTGGCAGAATGGATAAATAAACATAAATGGTACAATAGAAACTATAACGGCAGCACTCTTTAAAGTATTTACATTAATACTTTCGCCTTCTGCACCAGTTTCTACCTTATCTGAGAACAAATCTCTAAGTTTATACTGGAAGTTATACTTTTCAGTAGACTTAATATAAATTACATAATGGAAGTATTCACTCCATGCAGCAACTGCAAAGAACAAACCGATTGATGCAAGGGCAGCCTTTGAAAGAGGAAGAACAATCTTCACAAATATACCCATCGGCGTACATCCATCTATTTCAGCAGCTTCAAACAATGAAACAGGCAACTGTTCAAAGAAACTTCTCATAAGTACAAGATTGTATACATTCATACTCATAGGTAACATTACTGACCAAAGAGAGTCTAAAAGACCAATTTTCTTCATTACCAAGAATGTTGGAATAAGACCACCATTAAATATCATAGTGAAAAGCAATAAATAACTGAAAAGCTTAACACCTGGCATATTCTTTTGAATAAGTACATATGCACCCAAAGTAGAAATTAATAAGCCTAAGAAAGTTGTTACAACAGTTGTATAAATTGAAATAAGGAATGGTCGACTCAAGTTAGGGTCTGTGACAATTCTCTTATAACCAATGAGATTAAATTCTGATGGCCACAATTTTAAACCGTAAACTGTTTCATTTACCAAAGAATCTGAAAAGATTTTCCAAATTGGAACAATCATACAAACCATTAATAAAATAAAAAATAATGAATTGAATACTACGAACCAAGAACGAGCCGCATATTCTTTTTTGAACAAGTTAAATTTCTTTGTCATTTAAGTTTCGCGCTCCTTCCTATACGATACCGTAACCTCTAACCTTTTTACTGATAATATCAGACGCAGTAACAAGGATAAGAGAAATTACAGATTTAAACAAACCGATTGCTGTTGAATAACCATAGTCATTACCAACAATACCAACACGATATGTATAAGTCTGAATAACATCAGATACATCGTAAACAAGAGAGTTATAAAGTACAAAAACTGACTCGAATACATTCATTACCTTTGCAAGGTTAAGTATAAATACAACAAGAATTGTATTCATAATAGCAGGAATTGTAATATTCCAAATCTGCTGTAATCTATTTGCACCATCAATTTCAGCAGCCTCGTAAAGGTCTGGAGAAATACCAGATAAGGCAGCTAAATAAATAATCGTACCCCAACCTGTTTCTTTCCAACGGTTCATAATGTACCATACAGCTCTCCAACACTTACTTTCAGTAAGGAAGTCAATAGGTTTATCTAATATACCAACTTTACATAAAAGTGCATTAATGAAACCCATATTTGCTGTATCCTGACCAGTTGCATCAGTACCTGCTGATAAAATCAACATAAAGATAGAAGCAGCAACTACCCAAGAAAGGAAATGAGGAAGATAAAGTACAGTTTGTACAATCTTCTTACTACATTGGTGTTGAAGTTCATTAAGTAAAAGTGCAATAACAACAGTAAGAACTGTAGCTAAAATCAAGTTTACAATACTTAATACAAGTGTATTTCTGAGAGCTCCAATAAATGGGTCAGCTCCAAAAAGTCTTTTAAAATTGCCTAAACCTGTAGAATAATCAGGTCCTAAGCGAAGTGTAATCTGCTTTAATTTGTATGTAGAGAAAGCATATCTAACACCAAGCATTGGCCAATAGAAGAATATGAACAAGACTAATGCAACAGGAATGAACATAAGATAGAAATATCTATATTGCCACATTCTTTCAAAAACACTAGGCTCTCTTACAACAATACTATCATAATCAATAGTATCTTTTTGATTAACTTTTGCCATCTAAAACCATCCTTTCGTTAAATTAGTGTTAATTACCCTGAGTAGATTTATTTTCTACTGCATCTGCAGCTTCTTGAGCCTTAGCCTCTTCAGCTAAATTTTCCTCACTATTTAAGTCTTCAAGTATGGCATTTACATAGTAGCCACCCTTTTCTTCGTAATACTTGAAAGCCTCATCAATAGAAGTCTTGCCTGTTACTGCATTAGCAACAACCACATTTTTAACTACATTAAGGTCAGCTAAGTTTTCAGAAATTGTATCTGTTACCTTAGGAACTGTAGCAAACTGGCGTTTTTCTCTGTATGTATTAATAGAGTCTGTAATTCTTGAATCAAACTTGAATGGGTCATCCCACTTTGTAATTGAAAGTTCAGCATCATACAAAGCCTTTTCAAAATCTGATTTAGGGTCAGACATCTGTTTCTTAACCTTATAGTTGCCATTTTCATCAACAGTATAATGAACATCCTTTACACCATGTGTAAACAACATCTGACCTTCGCCACCGTCATGAGAATACATAATAACATGTTCAAAAATAGCAGCCTTATTAGGAGCATATATTGACATAGCAAGTGCTGTAGGAACACGCTCTGTGTAGCCACCAGTTTCTTCAATAGCTGGAATAGCCTTCATATTACCCTGACCACTAAGTGATTTATCAAGTTTCATACCCCACTTACCAGCCCAATAATTAAAGGCCCCAACAAGACCTGAGCCAAGCTTATCTCTACAAGTAGAAGTTTTATTTGTGACAACTTCTGCATCTAAAAGACCTTCTTGATACACATCTCTTAATCTCTGTACAGCCTCTCTCATTTCAGGCTGAGAGAAACCATCAACATACTTACCAGTTGTTTCATCTTTATAGAAATCTGGATTTGCATCTTGATAAAATTCTCTAAGATAAAGGTCATATGGTGTTTCTGTGTTAAGAAGACCAGCTGCAGTAATTGGAATAGTACCATTACCTCTCTTCTTAAATGCTCTTAACATATTAATAAATTCATCATAATTCTTTGGAGCATCAAGACCAGCTTCTTTTAACCAATCTTCTCTTACATATGTAACTGTACCGTTACCAGCTGACATTGGGAAACCATAAAGCTGACCATTAATCTTTAATGCATCAACATACTGTTCATCAATAATCTTCTTACAATTAGAAGTTGAGTTGTTCCACGCATCTGTCATATCCCACAACGCACCTGAGTTTGCAAGTTCTGGATAATATGTAGAGCCCATTTCAATAAGGTCAGCCGGTTCTTCACTAGCGAATGCAAGTGTAACCTTTTCATAATACTTTGCATGGTCTGGTTTTTCAACAGACAAGCCAATTCCGGTTTGCTTTTTAAATTCGTCACAGAAATTAGACAAACCATTTTCTGGTAAAACAACTGTATCAGCCATCATTGAAATCTGCTGAGGTAAGTCATTAGGGTCGCCACCTTCAAGTGTAAAGTCCTTACCTTCTGAGCCATTACAACCTGATAAACCGGAAACCATAAGAACAGACAAGCCCATAGCCATAGCACGCTTAAATAAGTTCTTTTTCATGGAAATCCTCCTTAAATAATAAAATTTATAAATTTGTATGATTTAATTACATAACAATTATTTTCATCACAAATATACAACACACATTATATATAAGCCGTATCACACCTGACAAAACAAACATACAACACATATTGTTTATTGTCATTTTTACCAACGAAAACAAATGTTTAAGTCAACTTAAACCCTACTTATCAATTTTTGTAAGAAAATTATACCATAATCTTAACTTAATTGCAATGTATTTTTTAATATTTTTAAGCAATTTAAACAACTTTTTTAATAAAAATATTAATTTAACAGTACATTTTTTCAAATTTTTCAAATCAAAATATAATTTTTATACAGATATACCGCTTTTGTAGAATATTTAAAAACTATTTTTATGATTTTTATTGTTAAAATTATACATATTCAGTATATCCGACCATTTCTTACATAATAAAAAAGCCGGCTAAGCCGACTTTTTCATCAAAATTTTTATTTATTATTCAAGACAATCTTTAATTGAAAGGTTAATTCTACCCTTGTCATCAATTTCGATAACCTTAACCTTAACAACATCGCCTTCCTTAACAACATCTTCAACCTTTGCAACTCTTTCCTTTGCAAGTTTAGAGATATGAACAAGACCTTCTTTTTCTGGAGCAATTTCAACAAAAGCACCGAACTGCATAATTCTTGTAACAGTACCTGTGTAAATCTGTCCAACTTCTGGGTCTTCAGCAATACACTTAATCATGCTTACAGCCTTAGCTATTGCATCTGCATTTGGAGAAGATACATAAATCTTACCGCCATCTTCTGTATCAATCTTGTCTACACCAGATTCTTCAAGAATTCTGTTAATAACCTTACCCTTAGAGCCAATAACTTCTGCCATCTTGTCTGGGTTAATCTGAACAAATTCAATTTTTGGAGCATATTCTGAAAGCTGTTTTCTAGGTTCAGCAATAGCTTTAAGCATTACTTCGTTAAGAATATATGTTCTAGCCTTATGAGTATTCTCAATAGCACCCTTAATAATTTCTGGTGTAAGACCTTGAATCTTCATATCCATCTGAATAGCTGTAATACCCTTTTCAGTACCAGCTACCTTAAAGTCCATATCTCCGAAGAAATCTTCAAGACCCTGAATATCTGTAAGAAGAATGAAATCATCATCAGTATCGCCAGTAACAAGACCACAAGAGATACCTGCAACAGGTCTCTTAATAGGAACACCTGCAGCCATAAGTGAAAGTGTAGAACCACAAACACTAGCCTGAGATGTAGAACCATTAGAACTTAATACTTCAGACACAAGACGAAGTGAATATGGGAATTCTTCTTCTGAAGGAATAACCGGTCTTAAAGCTCTTTCAGCAAGTGCACCATGACCAATTTCTCGTCTACCAGGGCTTCTGCTTGGCTTAGCTTCACCTACAGAGAAACCTGGGAAGTTATAGTGGTGCATATATCTCTTAGTTGTTTCATTTGCATCAAGACCATCAATCTTCTGAGCTTCAGCAATTGAACCAATAGTAGTTACAGTTAATACCTGAGTCTGACCTCTCTTGAAAAGAGCTGAACCATGAGTTCTTGGAAGAATATCAACTTCTGCAGAAAGTGGTCTGATTTCATTTAACTGTCTACCATCTGGACGCTTATGATTTCTAAGAATCATTCGTCTAACAGTTTCTTTTTCATATTTATAAATAGCTTCGTCTATATCAGCCTGGAACTGTTCTTCATCGTCATTACCAAACTTTTCGAAGAGTAAATCAAAAATTTCAGCAGTAATTTCTGAAATTCTTTCATCTCTAACCTGCTTTAAGTCAGTAAATACAGTTTCTTCCATTCTTGCATCTGTAATATGTGCCTTAATAGCTTCGTACAAGTCGTGGTCTACAACATGTTCTTCATAAGAATGCTTTGGCTTACCATTTTCTTCAACAATCTTATCAATAAACTTACAGATTTCTACATTCTGCTGATGACCAAACATGATAGCATTGTACATTTCTTCATCAGTTACTTCATTAGCACCTGCTTCAATCATCATAACCTTGTCCTTAGTAGAAGAAACAGTTAACGCCATCTGGCTCTTTTCTCTCTGTTCTACTGTAGGGTTAATAATATATTCTCCATCAATCATACCAACAGAAACTGATGCTGTTGGGCCATAGAAAGGAATATCAGAAATTGAAAGTGCAATAGATGAACCTAACATAGCACAAATTTCTGGCTGATTATCCTGTTCTACACAAAGTACCATAGCATTGATAGAAACATCATTTCTATAATCTTTAGGGAAAAGTGGTCTAATAGGTCTATCAATAACTCTAGCTGTTAAAATAGCCTTTTCTGAAGGTCTACCTTCTCTCTTATTGAAACCACCAGGAATTTTACCCACAGAATACATCTTTTCTTCATAATCAATTGAAAGAGGGAAGAAGTCAATACCTGCTCTTGGTTTTTCTGATGCTGTAGCTGTAACAAGTACAACTGTATCGCCGTATCTTACAATACATTCGCCGTTGGCAAGTTCAGCAACCTTGCCTATTTCTACAGATAATTCTCTGCCGGCTAAATCCATTTTATAAACTTTGCTCATAAAATATCCTCCTTAAAAATATATTTATATGTTAAGGCAGGATGCAATTTTTAGCTTAAAAATTCATTCAATGTCTTAAATAAATTTTTAAACTAAAAATATCGCTTTTCCTGCCGAAACCACAATATAATAATTTTCATTTTTTCATAAAAAAGGGGGCGTAGTTTTCCTACGCCCCAAAACTTCGTCAATAAAACTTAAAGCTATGCGAAGCTAGGAAAATAGAAATTACTTTCTTAAACCTAAAGCTGCAATAAGTTCACGATACTTAACGATGTCCTTAGCCTTGATGTAGTTTAAAAGACCCTTTCTCTGACCTACCATCATAAGAAGACCTCTTCTTGAATGGTGATCCTTCTTGTGTTCCTTTAAGTGTTCAGTTAAGTGGTTAATTCTTGCTGTTAAAAGAGCAACCTGTACTTCTGGAGAACCAGTATCTTCAGGGTTTCTACCAAACTTTGCAATAATTTCTTTCTTGTCCATTTTAAAATCCTCCATATAAAATATAATTAACTCCTGATATTAAGAAAAGGTTCGGATAAGCCAAATTCTGAATATCGGATACAGACATTATTATAATACCATACACCAATATATATTGCAAGTCCTTTTTAGAAAAAATTTCAAATTTAAGTTATTTTTCAATAAGACTCATTATTTTGTCTGATTTGTAGTTGTTTCGGTAGAATTTTCTTTAGCCTCTTTGTTTTTCATTCCACTATTATTTTCTCTATTTTCTCCTCTGGGTCCACCAAGTCCACCATCAGTACCTCTTTCAGCCCTTACCTCTCCAGTATCTGTAATACTTGTAATATTTGATGTAGGAGTAAAAGTACAAAGTTTTTCAGCACCTGTTATTGTGCCAGAACTATAATAACCGTTTGCACATTCTCCTGTTATTGTTCCACCTACAGAAACAGTATATTTTCTATTTTTTAAGATATTGCTATTTGAAATAACTATATTTTGAAAATCTTTTGTAGGTTTATACGCACAAATTAATTTACCACTCTCATCTGTTATACTAATCAAGGTATTTGCTTTTTGAATTTCAGTAAAATATAAATTAAGAGTTGACTTATTATCATTTGCTGTTATCGCCTGAACCATACCAGAACTACCTGCAGCAACAAGTGTACCACCTGTAATTGTTGCTGTATGGTCATAATCTAAAGCACCATCTCCATTACTTGTAGGTCCATCTACTAAAACAGTACCACCTGTCATAGTAATACTACCATTAGAATCAAGGCCATCTCCTCTAGCATTTACATATGTTGTACCACCTGTAATATTAAGTAAACCGTTACTATCATTTACATTTATGCCGTCATCTGATGCTACTACACTAATATCTCCACCCTCAATATTTATATTAACACCTTCAAGCCCTTCATAACTCTTTTGTATATCTATAGTTCCGCCTGTAATTGTAAGCTCTGTGTCTGAGTGTATTCCGTCATCTCCGGATAAAGCAGTAATTTTACCGTCACTTATTTTTATAACTCCACCAGCATGTAATGTATCGTCTGCACAATCTAAATTAAAAGTGCCAGAAGTAATTGTTAAATTTCCACCTGCTTTAAGTCCTTTTGTACTTACACTTTCTTCTTCAGATGTTGTTTCGCTGTTTTCTTCTTTTTTCTCATTATCATTCTTTTTCTCGGTATTATTATTCTCAGGCATTTTTGGCAACTGACCATTTTCCATTTTCGGTGGTTCAGGTATTTCTCCGTTATCATCAGGAGGCGTCATACCCTCTCCCTTATCACCATCAGGTCTTGGGCCACCTCCAAAACCTTCATTATGTGTCTTTGTAGATTTTTCATTACCTCCACCAGAAATAACAGTAAAATCTCCTTCATTTATTGTTAAATTTGTTTCAGCTTGAATAGCATCTTCTCCTGATGTAATATTAAATGCACCTCCATCAATCAATATATAACCTTTTTCTTCACTTTTATCGTTATTTGATTTGATACCATCTGCTCCACTTGTAATAGTTATTTTACCATCTTTTACTGTTAAAGAATCTTTACCCTGTATACCATCGTTGTCTGAAGTAATATTTATAGTACCATTTTCTATCACTAAATCATCCTTTGATTTAATACCATCATTTTCATTTGCTGTAATTTTAAGTGAACCTGTACCAGCAATTACAAGATTATCTTGAGCGTAAATAGCTGAATTTTCCTTTTCAACATTTGTTGCTGTATCTGTTAATGTATTTGTTGACTTATCTGCCAAATATACAACTGTAGTTCCTGATTGTTTTGAATAAATTGGAGCTGATGTTGAACAATTTATATTTGCATTATCTAATATAAGAGTTACTGTATCATCCTTACCTGCATTTACAATTATTTGTCCGTTATTAAGTGTACCTGTAATCCTATAAGTACCTGCAGACTTAATTGTAATTGTTGAATTTTTTACATCAACATTAGCACTATTAGACTGTGCTGTACTTCCTTTAAGAGAAATTGTTTTACTATTATCTATTGAATAAGAATATTCTAAATTTGTATCTTCAGCATAAGTACAACTTGTTGCACCAATAGAACATACCATACAAGCTATAACTGTAACAGCCAAAATTATTTTTTTCTTCATATTTTCTACCTCCTTTGATTTTGTAAGCGTATAATAACCCTAAAAAATCAAAAGGTCAATAGGTTTTTCCGTACTTTAATTGTTCTCTAATTATTTTATAATTTAGGTCAAAAAAAGACTGCTGAAACCAGCAGTCTAAGAATTTAATATTACTTTAAATCATCTTCTGAAACGATTTTTGCATCGCCCCAAAGTCTTTCGAGATTATAAAAATCTCTATCTTCTTTATTAAACAAATGAACAACAATATTTCCGAAATCAAGTAATATCCAAGATTTACTCTGTACACCTTCAGAGTGATTAAGTCTAAAACCTACTTTATAAAGCTGTTCATCAACTTCATCAGTCATAGCTCTTAATTGATTAGGATTTGAAGCACTAGCAATAATAAAATAATCTGCAACGCTTGATATTTTCTTAATATCAAGAACCTTAATATCAATAGCAAATTTATCTTCTAACGCCTTATAAGCAACCTTAACAGCTTCAAATATGTTGTTGTTTTCTTCTGTCATTTTATTCCTCCTCTTCGAAATCATACAATGCCTCGTAACTTAGAGGATGTATAACTCGACCTTTGGCTGTATTATATTCCAAAGTATTTTTTAATGCAAATTTCATAGCCTTATCTATATCAATATAGGCTAATTCTCTTATTTCTTTAAGTCCACTATAGTATTCTCTATTAGGCTCTATACAATCAGCAATGTATACTATTTTTTCAAGCAAAGACATTCCTGCCCTACCTGTAGTATGATACTTTATAGCATTTAAAATATCATCATCTGTAATTCCAAAATCTCTTTCAGCCATCTTAGCTCCTAAAAAACTATGGGTAAGAGCTGGCTGTTCATAGAGAACAGGGTCCATTTCTACAGAATATTTCTCACAAAGCTGTAATTGTTCATGAGGTGTAAAACATTTTGCACAATCATGAAGAAGTCCCGCAATATAAGCCTTATATTCGTCTTCTCCGTATAACTTAGCCAATTTCTGTGCTTCTTCTGCTACACCTTGAGTATGTCTGAAACGCTTTGGTGTAAGCAAGCTATGAATTTTCTTGTTTATCTCCATTACCTGAGGAGTATTTGAGCTATCATCTGTATACAAACCAAATTTATAAATATACTGTTCAACAGCCTGTGGAACAAGATATTTTATAGTCTTACCAGCAATAAGTCTGTTTCTTATATCAGTTGAAGATATGGACAAAGCAGGTATTTCAAGAAAATGTATTCTTGCCTTAAAATTATCATTTAATTCATTTATTTTCTTTTGTAAACCAGTTTTATCATAACCTGGTCTTGTACAAGCAACAAATTCACAAAGTTCCAAAAGCTCCTTTGGATTTTTCCAAGTCAATATTTCTTCAACAGCATCAGCACCAGTTATAAAATAAATCTTACAATCTTTTTTACAAACATTATGAAGTTCCTTTATTGTATCAATAGTATAAGTTGTTCCCTCTCTATCAATTTCCATTCTTGAAACTTCAAAATCTTGATTATTAACTGTTGCAAGCACGCACATAAGGTATCTATGTTCATTATACATAGGATTTGTTTCTTTATGTGGTGGTTGACCTGTAGGTATAAAAAGGACTCTATCTACACCAAATTCCTGACGCACAGCTTCAGCAGCTACAAGATGGCCATGATGTATAGGGTCAAATGTGCCACCCATTACTGCAATTTTGTCATAACTTTTTAATTCAGACAACTGTTTCATAGACCTTACCTCTTTTAGGCTTCATCATAAATCTTCTGTAAGTATTCACAATCACTTGCATAACGAGCTTCGTTAGAGTTTTCAATAAGCATTGTAATATATGGCTTATACTGTTTAAAGAGCTTGAATAAATGCTTATAGTTTAATAAACCTTCCCCAACCTGTTCAAATGCTACATCACCATTTTCATCAATTTTGAAATCCTTAATATGTGCAACAGTAATTCTATCTCCATAAAGCTTAAATGCCTTATCAAAAACTGCTTCCTGTTCCTTGTAGTTATTTCTATCAAGAAGATTTACAGCATCTAAAATTACTTCAACATTTGGAGAATCAATATCATCTAAAAATCTCTGCATCATTTCAGGTGAATAAAGTGTATGAGTAGCAACACCCTCAACACCAATGATAACACCAAGTTTTTCAGCGGCAGCTACAAGAGGACGCATAGTTTTAAGTAATCTCTGATAGCAAGTTTCTGTATATGTACCTGGCACAATATTAAAATCTTCATCAAGACGACCAGTTTCAGTACCAACCATATCAGCACCAATAGACTTAGCATATCTTAAATGCTCAATAAATCTAGTCATTTCTGCCTGTCTTTTTTCTTCGTTAGGGTTTGTAGGGTTAATATAACAACCTAAAACTGAAACATGAACACCGGCGTCTTTAAGCTTTTTATCTACAAAATGAGCCAAACCGCCACTATAATTACCAACTGAAAAATCTACATCAGCAATAGACTTTTTCAATGCAAGCTGAACACATTCAATTTTATTTTCCTGAAGTTTAGTCATAAGGTCATCAATTTTACCTTTTGCAACTAAATCATGACATCTCATACCAAATCCCATTTATATCACCTCGTTTAAGTATTTGTATTGATTATAACATATTTTACCTCAATACGGAAGTAAATTATTAAATTAAATTTACCATATTTTCTTAAAACAATATTAACAAAAACAAATTTTTAGATTTTTGCACTAAAAAATCTGCCTTTTTAAAGCAGATTTTTCTATTCGCCATCTGATGTAGAAGCACTTGTAGTTGTTAATGGACTACTTGTTGTGTTTTCATCTTGATTATCATCAACAAAAACAATTTCATTTGGCTTTACCATATTAAGTTTTTCCCTTGCAATCTTCTCAATAACTTCTGGGCTATCTTGATTATCTGCCTCATTTGTAAGACGCTTTTTTATCTTTTCTTGCTGTGAAAGCTGAATCTTAACATCTTTTTCTTGTGCATTAAGGTCAAGTTTAACTTGATACTGAGCAAAAAGACTTATTACAAAAACAACTGTAATAAACGCCATACAAACACTATACGCCATATTAGTTTTTGTTCTTTTCTTTTCTACTTTTTTTGCACTTGCTTTCTTTGTTGTTTGTTTTTTTACGGAAGCTTTTTTCTTTACTGAAGTTTTTTTCGCCTTTTCCGCTTTTCTTTTTTTCATTTAAGACACTCCTAAAATACGGACTAATCAATTTTCTCTTTATTTTCTCACATTTTTTAGAAATTTTCAAGTTATTTTCACAAAAAACATAAACAAATTTCAACATTCTTTCCAAAATTCCAGCTAAAAATGTAATTGGTAAAGCTAAAATATTTAATACCATTTTTAATATCTTTAAAATTAAATCAATTAAAGGTATTATTAAACTATGTATTATATTAGCAACAAAAAAATAATATATTATCATCGCTAAAAAAAGACTTACTAAAAAAAATGGTCTAATCTCCCCATAATTTACTTTTAAACAACATAGAAATACCGCAAGTCCATATATAACCCAAAACAGATAATCCTCTAAATATTCTACAAATTTTGAATGAACAATATACAGCCTTATTATTCTTATAATGTCATACACAAAAGCTCCGACAACACCTAAGAAAAAGCCCACACAAGCCAGCTGAATTTGAAAATTCATTGAAAGTATCATATAAGCACCTACTTAAAGAGTTTAGCAAAGAAAGAATTTTTCTGCATACCTTCATCATCGTCATACATAAGGGAAGTAACATTACCATCAATATTTAAAGTACCCTTTTCAAGATTTAGAGAATTAATATGCAGTTTATCCCCTCTTATAATTAAAACTCCCATTGTAGTTTGAGCCACTATATTTTCTTCATCAAAACTTATTACATCTGTTATTCCTGTGGCATTTATTTTTTCTCTACGAGTCAATGTCAAACCATGTGAAGTCATTTCGTCTGTCATATATATACTCCTATCAAATTTTCAATGATAAGAATATATATGAAATTTTAAAGATTTTTATACATAGCTTGGGCGTTTTCTTTTCTTACTACTTCAGCTGTTGATTCTACCTGAACTTTAACTGTGTTGTTACCAAATGTAATTTCAATAACATCGCCAACCTTGACTTCAAGTCCTGCCTTTGCAACTTTGCCATTTACAGTAACTCTACCAGCATCGCAAGCTTCATTTGCAACGGTTCTTCTTTTAATTATTCTACTTACTTTTAAATACTTATCTAATCTCATTTTCTACCTCCGTTCAATAAACAAATACAGGGTGTCAACAATGTCAACACCCTGTATTATCAGGTAAGATTACCAAAGATATTCGTGTCAAGCCACAGCAAGACACTAACAATCAATGATGCACGAACACATCATAGTTGAAAAATTACTTATTTACAGCATCCTTTAAAGCCTTACCAGCCTTGAATCTAGGAGCCTTTGAAGCAGCAATCTGAATCTTTTCACCACTCTGAGGATTAACACCTTCGTGAGCAGCTCTTTCCTTAACATCAAAAGTACCGAAACCAACTAATCTAACTTCGCCACCTGCAACTAATTCAGCAGTAACAGCTTCTTCGAAAGCCTTTAAAGCCTTTTCAGCATCAACTTTCTTTATTTCTGCCTTTTCTGCAATCTTTGCAACTAATTCTGTCTTGTTCATTCAAACATCCTCCTTAATTTAAAAATGGGGCAACCTTTCCCCTTATTCTTTAATATTGCTGACGCAAGTACATCAAATTTAAACCCGTTATTTAAAAGAATTTCAAGGGAATTAAAATTGCTCGTCAACACCTTCAAGATTATTTATATATGTTTTGATGGCATTTGTCAAGGCAATTTCGCTATTTTGCTTGAAAAACTTTGAAATTCTTATTAATCCAAGAAAGCAATTTCCAATTATTTCCTCTTTTTCCGTTTTCTCCGAAATGTTATTTTCTTTTATCTTCTGTAATTCTATTTCCAAATTATTAATAGAATCAGTCAAATTAATATTTTCAAGACCTAATTTTGTGGCTTTTGATACAGTTTTATCGCCTTTAATTAATGCTGGAAGTGCATTTGGAATACTTTCTAATACATCTTTTTTAGTATTATATCCTTTTTCTTTTTTCTTTAATACTTCCCAACTTTTTGAAACATCTTGAGGAGTATCTGCACTTTCATCAGCAAAAACATGAGGATGTCTATATATCATTTTTGCTGTAACATTATTTACAACATCTGAAAAATCAAACTTATTTTCCCTTTCTGCCAATTTGGAATGAAATATAATTTGAAATAGTACATCTCCAAGCTCTTCACAAAGATTTTCACTATCTTTATTATCAATAGCCTCTACAACTTCATAACTTTCCTCTATAAGATAATTTTTAAGTGTTTCGTGGGTTTGTACTTTATCCCATGGGCAACCATTTTCAGCAAGCAAACTCTCCATTACATTATTCAAGTCAGTCATATTATATTTTTTATTCTTCAAAATAATCACCTCTAAACAAGTATTTTTAATATATTATTAAGTTTTCTATTTTTCTATTTACATTAACACATAAAAGTGATAAGGTTTACCTAAAAGTGGAGCAAATCCACAAAACATTATTAGGAGGCATTTATATGTATTGCAAACATTGTGGAAAGTCAATAGATGACAATTCCGTTTTCTGTACATACTGTGGAAAGCCTGTGCAGACATTACAGCACACATTTACTGTAAATCCATTACCTGACGATAACAATATTATTCAAAAACCCGTTTCTGCTATTGAATATGAAGACGGTTTCTTTTTCAAGAATGTTCCTGTTTCAAAGAAAATTGCATTGGCAATTTTAGCTTTTATTTGCTGTATTATTATCGCTTGTATAACATTTGTAGTTTGTCATCCAGAAAATATAGAACAACTTATTGGTTTAATCATAGGTTAATTTATACTAAAACTGCTCAAATATTTTTGAGCAGTTTTTTTATAGTAAACCGAAAAGGCAAATTCGATACATTAAACTGGTCAAAGCACAAATTAGTAATAAAAAAAGTTCGGCAATAAGCCGAACATACATACTTTTTAAAATCCTGTGCATTTCCCATCGACAACAGACTCCAAGCGTTACAATGACAACTGACTCAGGTCAAGCTACCTTACGGCACATAGAATTACTTGCTTAGTGCTGCTTTCTCTCGAATCTGACACGGTTCACAAGACCCTATTGCGTAAGACTCCACCCTCAACACCAGTTGGCAAGGTCAGACCTCAAAGGCTGAAGCCTCAAAAGAAACATCATCTCTGCTACAGCGGATTGCAGATACAAGGCACCGCTACCTCCCCGACTAGCACAGGATATTGTTTATTATATTATATTTTTAATCAAATGTCAACTATTTTATAGATTATAAAACACCATTGTTTTTTATATTTTTCAACATAGAAAAATGTACTTTTATTTTTTATGTAACAGTTCACTAAAATCCATAATATGGTTATTTGCTGTATTTTTAATAATTTTCCATTGATTTTCTGGTTGGTTATCGTACACAGCTGTAGTATTAAAACCCGCAGATACACTAGACTTTACACCTTTTAACACATCTTCAAAGACAAGACTGTTATTATTGTCAGAGCCAAGTTTTTCAGCACACAATAAATATATATCAGGGAAACTCTTATCCCTTGCATCATCTCTTGTATCTGTAAAAACATCAAAGCAATCCAGCACACCTTCTCTTTCTAAAACAGGGATATAATAATCATGTAATGCTGCTGTTGCTAAACCAATCTTATACCCTTTATCCTTTAATTCTCTCAAATACTCTTTAACAAAAGGTTTTAAAACTACATTTTCCTTATATTCGTGCAAAGCTTGAGAATTCCACTCGTTCATAATTTCTTCAACTGATTCTTTTATGTTATACTTTTCTTTGGTGTACACAGCACCATTATAAAAGCTCATTACACTTATAGCTTCTACATAATCATGTGGTATTTCCATTCCTCTTTTTGCAAAAAAATCTACATCTACTTTTTGCCACACATATCTACTGTTGGCTATTGTTCCATCAAAATCAAATATAACTGCCTTTTTCATTTCTATTCTCCTTACTTTCTAAACCTTTTGAAAAAGTCTTTCATAAGGGTTGCACACTCATCAGCACATACACCCTTTTCAATTTCAACTTGATGATTAAAATTATCATTTTGAAGTAAATTAACAATAGACCCAGCACAACCAGCCTTTGGATTTTCAGCACCAAAAACTACCTTTTTTATTCTAGCTTGCACTATTGCTCCCGCACACATAGGACAAGGCTCAACTGTAACATATAAAGTACAATCTTCTAATCGCCAATCTCCCATAAATCCACAAGCTTCATTTATTGCTATAATTTCTGCATGAGATAATACATTTTTATCGGTAACACGCATATTTGCCCCTCTACCTATTATCTCATCATTATATACAATAACACAGCCTATTGGCACTTCATTGTTATCATAGGCTTTCTTAGCCTCTTGTAGAGCTATTTTCATATATTTTTCATCAACATTATTAACTTCTAAATTGTTTTCTATATTTTCATTCATTTCATCACCCAATAGTATTCAAATATTCGTAAAGCGGATAAAGTTCCTTAAAGCTATTATATATTATATTCACTAATTCGCTATTGTAAAAATCCAAATTGCCATAATCTTCATAATGTATAAGCTCTATTTCTTTTCTATTTGCCCAGTTATTTATTTTATCTGACAAATCTTTATTGAAAATTCTTTTATACATTTCTCCATATAATTCAAATTTTTTATTTTTATCATATTTATTAACTAATCTTTCAAAGGCTGGCAAATCTGCTGATATTTTATTTCTATACTTTTCCATACCTGTAGGTGTTGGAGCATAAAACAAGCCATATCTCCACCAATCTCCAGACATTTCAAAAAAATATGTTGGCTTTTCATATCTAATATGTGGAGAGCCATCTCCTCTTAGAAAAAACCATTTACTGATTTTATATGGCGATTTATTATTGCTAAATCTTATATCCCTATTAATTCGTGAAATTTTAGGCTTTTCATTAAAATTTTTCTTGTATTCGTGCATTTTTTCGTATACTTCATTTGCCAAAGCAACTATAGGCTTATGGACATTTTCTGTATACATAAGTTTATTAGCATTAAACCACTCTTTATTATTATTAAATTTTATTCCGACCAGAAAATCATTTGTCTGTTCTGTAAATCCTCTAAAATTTTCCATATTACACCTCAATCAAAGTACAAGCTTACTTTTAATTCATGGCTTGACAAGTAAGCCATCGGGTCTATCTTTCCGATTCACTATATAAAAAGAGTGAGGAATATCCTCACTCTCCATTATACTATATTTTATCTAAAGATTAAAGTGTCTTAATAGTATCCATAATGTAATCTGCAAGTTCAGCACTTGTACAACCATCTGGTCTACCAGTAATCTTAATTTTCTTTTCAGTCTGAGTACAAATATCAAGAGCCTTATCAAGCTTTTCAGCCTTATCGCCATAGCCGATGTGAGCTAAAAGCATACTAGCAGCTCTGATAATTGAACAAGGGTCTGCATACTGGTCTCTGTGTTCTTCTACCATTCTTGGTGCAGAACCATGAATAGCTTCGAACATAGCATACTTCTTACCCATATTAATACTACCTGCTGTACCAACACCACCCTGGAATTCAGCAGCTTCATCAGTAATAATATCACCATAAAGGTTAGGAAGAACAACAACCTTAAAGTCACGACGCCTATTCTGGTCAATTAACTTAGCTGTCATAATATCAATATACCAGTCATCTGTTTCAATATCTGGATATTCCTTAGCAATTTCCTTAAATGTATTTAAGAACTTACCATCAGTAGTCTTGATAATATTAGCCTTTGTTACACAAGTAACTTTGCCCTTATTATTCTTCTTAGCATATTCGAAAGCAGCTCTGATAATTCTTTCTGTACCGTCAGTTGTAGCAACTGTAAAGTCAATAGCTAAATCATCATCAATATTAAAGCCCTTTGAACCAAGTGCATAACCACCTTCAGTATTTTCTCTGTAGAATGTCCAGTCAATACCTTCTTCTGGAATTCTAACAGGTCTAACATTAGCAAAAAGGTCTAATTCCTTTCTCATTGCTACATTAGCAGATTCGATGTTTACTTTATCGCCAGCTCTTGGAGTAGTAGTAGGTCCCTTTAAAATTACTGGGCATTCCTTTAATTCAGCAAGAACATCATCAGGAATAGCTTTATTAGCCTTAATTCTATTTTCGATTGTAAGACCATCAATAACCTTAAATTCAACCTTACCCTTTTCTACTTCATCAGCAAGTAAGAATTCAAGAATTCTCTGAGCCTGAGCAGTAATTGCAGGACCGATACCATCGCCACCACAAATACCAATCTTAATTACAGGAAGACTAGCATAGTCAATAAAGTCCTTGTCTGCCTTCATTCTTTCTACTCTAGCAAGCTGTTCTTCAATAAGTTTGCCAAATTTCTCTTTTGCTACTTCAATTTTATCAATACTCATTTGATTATTCCTCCATACCTTTTTTATATTTATCATACTCTACAGTTGCTAATTTTGCAAGTTCTGTATCAGAAATACAAGTAACTCTACCGTTTTCGTATTCCTTATCAACCCATTCTTTAATCTTAACTACAATTGGGTGTTTCTTGTCTAACGCCTTATCACCCTTAAAGTTAAAGTAATTATTAACCCAATAAGCAATACCGGCAAGACCAGAAGTCTTACTAACCGCAATCTGTACAGGTCTGTTTAAAAGTAAATCTGTGTTGAAGATATTGTATATTTCTTCATTTTTAAGAATACCATCTGCATGAATACCTGCTCTTGTAACATTAAAGTTCTTACCAACAAAAGGTGTCATAGGTGGTATTTCATAACCTATTTCCTTTTCGAAATATTCAGCAAGTTCTGTAATTACAGTAGTATCCATACCATCGAGTGTACCTCTAAGCTGTGCATATTCCATAACCATAGCTTCCAAAGGTGTATTACCAGTTCTTTCGCCAATACCAAAAAGTGAAGTATTTACGCCACAGCAACCATATAACCAAGCTGTAGAAGCATTAATTACTGACCTATAGAAATCGTTATGTCCATGCCACTCCAATAATTCCTGTGGAACGCCTGCATGGTGGTGCAAACCGTATATAATACCAGCCACAGAACGAGGAAGAACTGTACCAGGGAATGTAACACCGTATCCCATAGTATCACAAGCTCTAATCTTAATAGGCATACCTGTTTCATCAGAAAGTTTCATTAATGCACTAGCAAAAGGAACTACGAAGCCATAAAAATCGGCTCTTGTAATATCTTCGAAATGGCATCTTGGTCTAATACCAACTTCAATACATTGACGAATAATATCAAGATAATGTTCAATAATCTCACTTCTCTTCATATTCATCTTATAGAAGATATGGTAATCTGAACAGCTTACAAGAATACCTGTTTCCTTTACACCAATACTCTTTACAAGTTCAAAATCTTTTTTATTAGCTCTAATCCAAGTTGTAACTTCTGGAAATCTATAATCTCTCTCAAGACATTCATAAACTGCATCTTGGTCTTTTTTTGAATAAACAAAAAATTCACTCTGTCTAATAATACCGTTAGGACCACCCAATTTATGAAGTAAATCATATGTATGAGCAATCTGGTCTACTGTAAAAGGTTCTCTTGACTGCTGACCATCTCTAAATGTAGTATCTGTAATCCAGATTCTATCCGGAGTATCAATAGGTACTATTCTATGGTTAAAAGCAATCTTTGGAACTTCATCATAACTGTATAAATTATCATACAAATTTGGCTTTTCGACATCCTGAAGCGGGTACTCCAATTCACGTCTTTCAATCAAATTTGATTTGGGGTTAAATATAAACATCCTCCCACCTCCATTAACTAATATAATAAACTTATTTTTTTAACTTGTCAATAAGTTTAACCACATTTTTGAATTTTTTCGCAAAAAAAATTCATTTTAAATGTTTATTTAATTAATTTTAGGTGGATTTTTCTTTATTTTTGAAAGTTTTTCAATAATAATTGCAATTTACATTCCCATAATCTTCAAAAATTTCATAATTTGTTTTCTTTCATTTTCACTTAGTTGTGAAAGTAAAATTTTTATTATTGCCTGTTTTTCATCTTTTGTACATTTACTATCCTTCAATCTGCCAGAATAAGACATCAGAAAAGGTAACGCCTCTTCAACTGTTTTACCCTGCATTTTTATACACAACTCTTTCAACTCTTTTTTGCTTTTATCATCCATACAATCAAAAGCCTTATCTTTTAAAATATCATCAATATTATTATTTTCCATATATTCCCTCCATTATTGTTTTTATTTCCATTACCTTTACAAACAGGTCTAACATTTTCTGCTTTTTATTATCCAATTCTGGTTTAATAGCCATAAGCATTTTTCTACTTTTTTCCTCTGGATTTTTAGATTGAATTGTAATCGCCGAAAAAGAGTTAATTACTTTTTGCAATTCCATTATTTTTACCATTATTTCTAAGTTTTTTTGATACTTAGGGTCTATGTATGGAATAGCTTTCTCTATTGTCTTTACACCATCATTTACTTGATTAATATTTTCATTTAATTCTTCAACTACTGTATCATTTTTATCATTTACTGTTTTTATATCATCTTCATTAGACTTGTTTTCATTATTTAACATTTGTACCATTTTTATCATATTCATCATTCGAGAAATCTGTTCGGGATTGAAACTGTTATCTTCCAACTCAACACCTCCTCTTGGAAATATATGTACTTGTTTTAAAAAATATGGCAGTTCAGAACAAATTAACAAAGTTAATTTGCGACTTAACAAGTTAAGTCGTCGGATTTATCTTTCCGATTCATTATTCAGAACAAATTAACAACCTTAATTTGCGACTTAACAAGTTAAGTCGTCGGATTTATCTTTCCGATTCACTATTCAGAACAAATTAACAACCTTAATTTGTGACTTGTAAGACAAGCCATCGGATTTATCTTTCTGATTCACTAAAAAAACGCCGTACAAAAAATGTACAGCGTTTAAACACCTATTAAAATTTATCCATCCAGCTACCATACCATTGATGAGAACCATTACAAACATTTAACTGAACTTCTTTATTAAATAAACTAAAGCATTTATTTGCAATCTTTACTTGCTCATAAACTCCTTCTAAACCTCTTTCGCCATTAAGTCCATCTTTATCCCCTGTTTCAATATATATTTCCTTATTGGCATCTAATGCAAGAATATCGCCCATATCTACATACTTCCACATATTAGGCACAAAATTGCATCCACATCTATTATTGTAAATCAATGTATCCTTGAAACTATGTAAAAATCCACTTACTACTGTTTTGCTAACATTATCATCCATTACAGATAACCATAATGCAGCCTCGCCACCACCAGAGAAACCTATACAGTCAATTTCATCGTAACCAAGGGTTGCTATATAATCTGTAAGTCGCATATTTTCAAACAAAATCATACCCTGTAAACTATATCCAAGGCTAATAAGAGCATTATTAATATCATTACATTCTGCTGTATTATTCTTGTATATACCTAACATTCTTTCCCCTGCTCCAAGTAAATCTGGAACATAGACCGTATAACCTTTATTTAAAAGTTCCATAGCATATGTATAATGATATTTTTCTACACTTGATTTTAAATCTTCTTTTTCGTTACCTACAAGACCCTCTTTACCGTCACTTCCATGTCCATGAATGGCAATAGCAGCTTTACCATTGGCATTCTGCTTTGGCACTAAAACATAATAAGGCATACTTAAATCATTTGTAGTCTTTATTTCATATTTATATCTTGTATATCCATCCATTACTTTAGTTTCAAGTAATGTGGGTTCCATTTTAGACGCTTCTAATTTATCAATACCCATTACTTCTTTTAATTTAGCTTTTGTCTTTTTAGACCATTGATTATATTGTTCTACAGTTGTACCATCAAATCTTAATTCTGGAGTTTCTGGCATATTACTTTTTAAAAAATCAAATATATTATATTGATTATTTATTGTTCTTGTCTGTTCAGTTGTTGTTTCTGTAGATGGTTCTGCAACCTTTATAGTTGTCGCGTTTACAGCTACTGTTGAAGATGACATAGCTAACGCAATCATCACAGCCATAAATTTATTTATCCTTTTTTTCATAATAAAAACCTCCTTTTTATTTTAGTAATATTGTACTACATTTTATTAAATAATGCAATTAATTCATACAAAAAACGATGCACATTCCTGTGCATCGCAAAAAACTAACAAATATTTATATTTTCAACATGTCTTTTTTGATTTTCTTGTAAAGATTCTCTATTTTCGTTATATATAAGTTGTGGCTTAGCCTCGCCATTTACCACATCTGCATCAATAATACATTTTTCAATCTTATCATTTGATGGAATATCATACATAACATCAGTCATAAAGCTTTCAACAATAGCTCTTAAACCTCTAGCACCTGTTTCCTGCTTAATTGCTTTTTGTGCAATGGCTCTAAGTGCATCATCTGTAAATTCAAGAACTACATCATCTAAAGATAAAAGATACTGGTACTGCTTAATTATAGCATTTTTAGGTTCAGTAAGAATGTGCACAAGGGCATCTTCGTCCAAGTTATCCAAAGTTACAACAACTGGCATTCTACCAATAAGCTCTGGTATTAATCCAAACTTGTGTAAATCCTGAGGAATAACATGCTTTAAAAGCTCGCCACTATTAAGTTCAGCTTTTGTCTTAACCTCTGCACCAAAACCAATAACTTTATTTGCAAGTCTTTTTTCAATAACCTTTTCAATTCCAGCAAAAGCACCACCACAAATAAAGAGAATATTTGTAGTGTCAATCTGTATAAATTCCTGATGTGGATGCTTTCTACCACCCTGTGGTGGAACATTAGCAACTGTACCTTCAAGAATCTTCAATAATGCCTGCTGTACACCTTCACCGCTTACATCTCTTGTAATAGATGGATTATCAGATTTTCTGGCAATCTTATCTATTTCATCAATATAGATAATACCTCTTTGAGCTCTTTCTATATCAAAGTCGGCAGCCTGAATAAGTTTTAAAAGTATATTTTCAACATCTTCGCCAACATAGCCTGCCTCTGTAAGACTTGTTGCATCAGCAATAGTAAAAGGCACATCAATAATTCTAGCAAGTGTCTGTGCAACATGTGTTTTACCAACACCAGTTGGTCCAAGCATAAGTATATTACTCTTTTGAACCTCAACTTCCTTGCCCATAACATCAGAAGCAATTCTCTTATAATGATTATATACCGCAACAGACAAAGCTTTCTTAGCTTGTTCCTGTCCGATAACATATTCATCAAGCATTTCCTTCATTTCTCTTGGTGTAGGAAGTCCATTGCTTATTAAACTTTGGTTGGTTTCAGCATATCCTCTTTCAAGAACTTCACAGCATCTCTCAACACATTCATTACATATAAAAACATCTGGACCAGCAACAATATTTCTTACTTGGTCCTGTGTTTTACCACAAAATGAACACTTTATAACTCTATCTTCATTTTTTGTTGCCATTATATCTCTCCTTTATTGAGGTTTCTTAACAACTTCATCTACAAGGCCATACTCCTTAGCCTCTTGAGCAGACATATAGTTATCTCTCTCAGTATCTAGACAAACTTGAGCAAAATCTTTACCTGTATTTTCAGATAACATACGATTCATTTTTTCTTTAATCTTTAAAATTTGCTCAGCTTGAATTTGAATATCAGTTGCCTGACCTCTTGCTCCACCTAAAGGCTGATGAATCATAATCTCAGCATTAGGCAAAGCATATCTCTTACCCTTAGCACCGCCTGCAAGAAGGAATGCGCCCATACTTGCCGCCATGCCAATACATATAGTAGATACATCAGGAGCAATATATTGCATAGTATCATAAATAGCCATACCGGCAGTTACTGAACCACCGGGACTATTTATATAAAGGTTAATATCCTTTTCAGGGTCCTCCGCAGCAAGAAACAGGAGCTGTGCAACTACTAAATTAGCTGTTACATCATTTATCTCCTCGCCTAAGAAAATAATTCTATCTTTTAACAATCTTGAATATATATCATATGCTCGTTCTCCTGCACCGGAGCTGTCCACAACAACTGGGACAAGACTCATAAACAACCCCTCCTCAATTATATAGCAATATTAAAATTAAGCTTCTACAGCGTTATCCTTGATAAACTGAACAGCCTTCTGTACCTTAATATCCTTAGTGATATTTTCAGTATCTTCTGGTCTAAGAGCAGACTTTAATACATCCTTTTCCATACCATAAGCCTTAGCAATCTTTTCAACTTCTGCATCAAGGTCAGCTTCTTCTACTGTAAAGTTTTCAGCATTAGCTACAGCTTCAAGAGCAAGTCTAGCCTTAACCTGCTTTTCAGACATTGGTCTGTAAGCTTCTCTCATTGATTCAACTGTCTGACCCATGTACTGAAGGTAAACATCAAGAGATAAGCCCTGACTCTGAATATTTCTTGAGAAATCTTCAATCTTCATATCAATATCATTGTCAATCATAACCTGTGGTACATCCATTTCGCAACCTTCTACGAGAGCTGTAACAAGGTCTTCTTCCATCTTATTCTTAGCCTGCTGCTTCTTAGCTACAATAAGCTTACCCGCAATTTCATTCTTATATTCATTTAAGTTTTCGAATTCAGTTGTATCCTGAACAAATTCGTCATTAAGTTCTGGAAGTTCCTTAACCTTAATGTCCTTAATTTCAACTTCAAACTTAGCTGGCTTACCTGCTAAAGAAGCCTGACCATAGTTTTCTGGGAATGTTACATTTACTTCTACATCATCGCCAACATTCTTGCCAACTAACTGGTCTTCAAATGTATCAATGAAAGAGTGAGAACCGATTTCAAGGTCGAAATCCTTACCTTCGCCACCTTCAAAAGCTTCGCCATCCATAAAGCCCTTGAAGTCAATAGTAGCAATATCACCATTCTGAACTGGTCTATCAGTAACAGTTACGATTCTTGCATTCTTTTCCTGTTCCTTCTTTAATTCTGCATCGATTTCTTCATCAGTTGGTTCTTCATCCATCTTAGTATACTTTAAGCCCTTGTATTCGCCAAGCTTAACTTCTGGCTTAGTATATACTTCAGCTGTGAAAGAAACACCGTTTTCATCAATAGCTGTTACATCAATTTCAGGTCTTGATACTACATCAAGATTATTTTCCTTAACTGCTGTTTCGTATGCTTCTGGCATAACAAAGTTAATTGCATCATCATAGAATACTGCCTTACCATACTGTGCTTCAATAAGTTTTCTAGGTGCTTTACCCTTTCTGAAACCCTGAACAGCGATGTTACCCTTATTCTTATTGTAAGAATACTGCATACCTTCTTCAAATCTTGCTGCGTCTACAGAGAAAGTAAGCTTTACCTTATTTTTTTCAATTTTTTCCATTGTGCTCATTTAAACGTCCTCCTAAAAAATATATAAATGCACTAGGTACCATTATATCATAAGTTTTTTACTATTTCCACTATTTTTTGTATTTTTTATTAAATTATGTCTTTTTCAACATTATCTACAATGGCATCGGTATTCCCCTCAATAAATTGTATAACCTTTTCTACCATTTCATCTGCATGATTGTATTCATTGCTTACACAAGCAAAGCCAATGACTATAAGCTGATGTGTATCTTGTTCATCTACTTCAGCAATAGCTATATTAAATTTATTTCTAGCTCTCTTTGTTAAACTTTGTATAATCATACGCTTTTCTTTTAGTGTATGTACCCATTCTGCTCGTAATGTTATAATACAAGAACCTATAAACATAACCCTCTCCTCCTGTTCGTGTATTCTTTAACTACAATAGGATTATAATATATAGAACAACCTTAGTCAAGCAAACCTATTAACTTATTTTACATACTAAGCACAAAAATAGCTCGCCATTGGTCTAATCACTACCAACAACGAGCTATCTCATTGATTCTTCACACATCTTAAAATCTCTTTCTTTAGGTTTTACCGAACCATTTTTTATATGTACTTTATTCAATTTTAATACTGTAACCATAACATTATATACAATCTTTTGACAGAATATACATCATATATTGACAAATCTCTTTTCACTTTTGTGATGTATCAGTTTACTTTATTGATACTTTAAATACTATTGATACTTTAAATACTCTTAAATTCAACTATAACTTTTATTCTAAATTCTATATAACTTACAATTACCGCAACAATGTATTTTCAAATTCCTCATAATTTTCTGTACATTGTACTTTCTGTCTGTTTTAATTCGTAATGTACCCTTTCACCATACCATAACGAATATTGTAAATTTTACATTAGACTCATTCCTTTACTCTAAATTTGTTTACAATTACCTATCTGCTTCTGTCTTCATTTGACATCTGTAATAAATAATTCTTTTTTGATTTTTTGATGCCTTCTGATACTTTAAAATCCAATCAGTTCTTATACTGTCATCTCTGAAAAACGCTCCATCGATAGTATGGATTTCTTTTCTTTTCGTTTAGCATTCAAGTTCCGGTTCTTACTATCATACATTTACACTTTCCACTTACATCTATGTGAATATATGAAATAATCCTATGTCTTTATAATCCCGGGCACCGTTTATAGTGTTTATATGCTATTTCTACACTCCACACAACTTGCTCTCAATCTAATATGTCTGCACTTTTATAAAAAAGTCATAAACGATTAAATGATTATAAGACTAACTTGCTACTTCTGGTGGACTCACCTCTTTCATTTTTATTTTTTAGTAAAATTTCCTCCTTTGAGGATACTTACTATTTCATTCAGAGAGATTTTTTTCATACCTTCTCATTTAATGTCAGTCCCAATTACCCTATTAATTGCCGAACTAACAACACCTACCTTTTTAAATCTCTCATTACATCTTCAGAAACAAACTTTTATATAAACTAGCTGAAATTTCATTTATTTACTGTACAGTTGCTGTTTACTTTTTATTTGTTTATTTCCTTTTCTGTAATTACATTATACAAATCAAACCTATACTTGTCAATAGTATTTTATATTTTTGTACAATTTTAACTACACGCTCTACTTATTGCACAAAAAAAGGACACCGAAGTGTCCTTTGCAGGTATTTTTTTATTCAAAAAGCCCTATTTGTCTAGGTATGTCATTGTCTATTTTGTCTTGTTCGTTTATAAAATGGCCTGTTGCAGGTATTTTTGTACTTCTATAATACTCAATATTTTCAGACTTAAAATCTGTCATATACATCATATTAGTTAACTTACTATTTTTCTTCAAGGTATAAATCTGAACACCTCCGGAGCTTTTTGTCTGTTTTTGAGGTACAAGTTCACTATTTACTAACATAGCTTTGTCAATATCTCTAATAAGAACAACATCTGTATCTTCTGAAATATAAAGCATTTTAGCCAATTGCGCTTTATTTGAATAAGCATTTACCAATTTTCTTCTAAATGTTTTTGTTTCATAAGCTGACATTTCTATTTTAGCTATCTTACCATTTTCATAAGCAAAAAGCATATAGCCCTTATATCCATTAGGCTCAAGCATATAAACTATTTTTTCATCTTGTTCCATAGGAAGAATGTTATTTAAGTATTCGCCCAAACTACTGGCTTTACATTCAGCTAATTCGTGTGCTTTAACTTTATATAAGCATTGTTTATCAGAGAAAAATAAAATTTCTGTCTTATTCGTAGTTTCTATTTCTTGAATAATTTCATCATTTTCCTTTAATTTTTGTTCAGAAGCTGAACGAAGAGAAACAAGTGTAATCTTTTTAAAATAATTTTCTTTAGTTAAGAATAACTTTATTCCATAATTTTCAATTAAATCTTCTTTTGTGATTTTCTTTATTTCTTCATGATAAATTACATCTGTTTTTCTAGGAACACCGTATTTTTTACTTACTTCCTGTAAATCAGCAACAATAATGTTATCGACTAAATCTTCATTTTTAAGAATTTCGTGTAATTCAGCCATTTCCTTTTGAAGATTTTTAATTTCGTCAGTTCGTTTAAGAATATATTCTTTATTAAGACTTCTAAGTTTTATCTCTGCAACATATTCAGCCTGTACCTCATCAATATCAAAGCCCTCCATAAGATTTGGTATTACCATATTATCCTCTGGAGTTTCTCTTACAATTTTAATAGCTCTGTCAATATCCAAAAGAATTTTAGAAAGACCTGTAAGGAGATGATGCTTTTCTCTTTTCTTTTCTAAATCGTAAGCACATTGACGCTTAATACATTGGCGTCTAAATATAAGCCATTCATCTAATATTTGTTTCACTCCCATTACTTTAGGAGAGCCATTTACAAGTATATTAAAATTACAGCTAAAACTATCTTCCAATGTAGTCATAGAAAAGAGTTTATTCATAAGAAGTTCTGGATTTGCACTTTTCTTAATATCAAGAGTAATTTTAAGACCGCCCAAATCTGTTTCATTTCTTACATCATTTATTTCTTTTATTTTATTTTTCTTAACCAAATCAATAATCTGATCAACAATAGTTTCAATGTTAGTAGTATAAGGGATTTCATAAATTTCAATAAGACTATTTTTCTTATCGTATCTATATTTACCTCTTACTTTAAAACTACCTCTACCTGTTTCATAGATTTTATCTATTTCTTCTTCTCTATATATAAGTTCTCCACCTGTAGAAAAATCAGGGGCTTTGAGATACTTTTTAATATCAGCATTTTTATTCTTAATATAATGTATAGTTGCTGAACATACTTCTTTTAAATTAAAACTACAAATATTACTTGCCATACCTACAGCTATGCCCTTATTAGGTGTTACAAGAACATTTGGAAATGTTGTTGGAAATAAAACAGGCTCTTTTAAAGTACCGTCATAGTTATCAATAAAATCAACAGTATTTTTATCAATATTTCTAAATAATTCATTGCTAAAATTATCAAGTTTTACTTCTGTATATCTTGATGCGGCATAAGCCATATCCCTTGAATAATTTTTACCAAAGTTACCCTTAGAATCTACAAAAGGATGAAGTAATGCTTCATTACCTCTTGCAAGTCTTACCATAGTTTCATAAATTGTAGCATCGCCATGAGGATTAAGTTTCATTGTTTGACCAACTACATTAGTAGATTTAGTTCTATCACCATTTAATAAACCCATTTTATACATTGTATATAAAAGTTTTCTATGAGCAGGTTTAAAACCGTCTATTTCTGGAATAGCTCTTGAAATAATAACACTCATCGCATAAGGCATATAATTGCTTTCAAGGGTATCTGTTATCTTCTGTTCTGTATAAAGCATTTTTCCCATATTTCAACCCTCCTAGCTTAATTCTGTAAGGTCAATATACTTGTACCCATCTGTTTCAATATATTCTTTTCTTCCACTAAGGTTATCTCCTAAAAGCAAGTCAAACATAAGTGCTGTTTTTTCTACTTCTTCAGGCATAACAAGTATCAATCTTCTTGTTTCTGGATTCATAGTAGTTTGCCACATCATATCTGGCTCATTTTCACCAAGTCCCTTTGAACGCTGAATTTTATATTTTTTGCCCTCTAATTTATTAAGAATATCTACTTTTTCTTTTTCTGTATAAGCAAAATATGTCTTTTTACCACTTGAAATTTCATACAAAGGAGATTCTGCAATAAATACTTTCTTTTCTTTAATAAGTGTAGGTGCTAAAGTGTAAATCATAGTCAAAATAAGTGTTCTAATCTGAAAACCATCCACATCGGCATCTGTACATATTATAATTTTATCCCATCTAAGCTGGTTAATATCAAAACTATTTAAGTCCTTGTTATGTTTAGACTTAATTTCAACACCGCAACCTAAAACTTTTAACAAGTCAACAATTATTTCGCTATTAAAAATCTGTTCAAGATTAGCTTTAAGACAATTTAAAATTTTACCTCTGACAGGCATTATCCCCTGAAATTCTGCATCTCGACCTAACATACAGCTACCAAGTGCAGAATCGCCCTCTACTATATAGAGTTCTCTCTTTGTAACATCTTTTGTACGACAATTTACAAACTTTTTAACTCTATTGTTCATATCAAGATTACCAGTAAGTTTCTTCTTGATATTTATTCTTGTTTTTTCGGCTGTTTCTCTACTTCTTTTATTTACAAGAACCTGATTTGCAAGTTTATCTGCATCAGCTTTGTTCTCGATAAAATAAATTTCCAACTGTTTTTTCAAGAATTTAGTGATAGCTTCTTGTATAAATTTATTTGTAATAGATTTTTTAGTCTGATTTTCGTAACTTGTTATAGTAGAAAAACTACTAATTACAAGAGCCAAGCTGTCCTCAATATCAGTAAAGACAATTTTCTTTTCGTCTTTTTTATACATATTATTGTTTTTGAGGTAATTATCTACGGCTGATAAAAATGCTGATTTAACAGCTTTATCTGGAGAGCCACCGTATTCTAAGAAACTTGAATTATGGTAATACTCAAGAAAATTCACTTCATTATTAAAGCAAAAAGCAATATCGAATTTCAATTTATACTCTGGTTTATCTTCTCTGTCTTTACCTTTTGTTTCATCATGATAAAACTGTATCTCTGTAAGAGATTTTTCCCCTGCTCTCTCTACGATATAATCTTTTATACCATTTTCATAGCAATAATTATATGTTTCTCCTGTTTTTAGGTCTTTCAACTCAAATTCAAGACCTGCATTTACAACACTTTGACGCTTTAAAATTTCTTGATAATATTCAATAGGAATATTAATATCTGTAAAAACTTCTAAATCCGGTTTCCAATGTATTTTAGTACCTGTAGATTTAGAATTTGTAGATTCTTTTTTTAATCCGCCTACATTTTTACCTTTTTCAAAGTGTAATTCATACTTATATCCATCTCGAATAACAGTTACATCCATATATTCAGAACTATACTGTGTTGAGCAAAGACCTAAGCCATTTAAACCTAAGCTATATTCATAATTATCGCCACTATTGTTATCATATTTACCACCAGCGTACAATTCACAAAATAAAAGTTCCCAGTTATATTTACCTTCATTGTTATTAAAATCTACTGGAATACCTCTACCATGGTCACAAACAGTAATATCATTGTCTTTTCCTACAGTAATTTCTATTTTTTTACCATAACCCTCTCTAGCTTCATCAATAGAATTAGAAAGAATTTCAAAAACTGAATGTTCGCAACCCTCTAAACCATCAGAGCCAAATATAACGGCCGGTCTAAGTCTTACTCTATCTTCATCTTTGAGAGATTTTATACTCTCATTGTTATATTCTCTAGTGCTATTCAAAATAATACCTCCGAATTCAAACACTTAATTATTGATTATTGCTACATATTTTCGTCTATCGAACATAAAAACTCAAAGCATAGCATACTCTAATTTGTAGGGATTTGTCAAGACAAAATTTATTTTCAAAAAAAATATAAAAAAATAAAAGGATATTTTATATAGTTGTAGAATAGTTATATTAAAGAAACATAAGGTGGAGATTATAGAATTAATAACACTTCACTTATATATAAAGGAGGAGATTATTATGGTACAGATTTTAGCAGGCGAAAAAGGCGAAGGCAAGACAAAAATCCTCATCGATTTAGCTAATGAAAGCGTTAGCACTTCTGATGGTGATGTTATTTATATTGATGATGACAAGCGTCATATTTATGACCTTAACCATAAGATTAGATTCGTTGAGGTTTCAGAATTTCCTTTAGCAAATTATAGAGAGCTTATTGGTTTTATTTATGGTATTTTCTCCCAGAATAGCGACATCACAAAGGTATTTGTTGATGGTATCTTCAAAATCGTTCAGTCATTAGGCAATGAAGATTTGATTAAGCTTGTTGCAAGACTTGATTCTGTGAGCAAGGCTTATAATGTTGACTTCGTTTTAGCTGGTAATGTTGACCCAGCAGAACTTCCTAAGGAAGTAGAACAGTACATAAGAAAATAATTAAATATTTACTTTAAACTAAAGCCTATTTCTTAATAAGAAAATAGGCTTTAGTTGTGTCTATTATTTTATATATTATCCACTTTCTATAACTATTCTCAATATTTTTGCCCCTTCATATACAATATTATCACAACCATTTTGCTTTGGCATTTTACCACAATTTATAGTATTAAATTTTTCATATATACTATTTATAAATTCCATTCTTTTATGTTTCATTGTATTTTCATTTTTAAAATACAAACTTATAACCATTACCCCTCCTACAACTATACTGCATATACTTTCCACTCCTAATCCATTATGAACGCCTGCACACATATCAACACAACAACATTCTATTGGCAAGCCATATTCATCTCTTGCTCCCATCAACATACATTGAGCACAGTTGTAATCATTTCTATAATAGTATAAAACTCTATCTTCCAACATAAAAAATCCTCCTTTGTATTATTCTATAAACACAAAGGAGGATAAGTTACATCAATATTAAATTATTTTACAGAAACTGCTGCCTGGTCCTTTAATACTACATCGTGAGCACCACCCTCAACGATACTTACTGAAGAAACAAGAGTAAGTTTAGCCTTTTCCTGTAATTCTGGAATAGTGAGTGCACCACAGTTACACATAGTATGCTTAACTTTAGCAAGTGTAACAGCAACATTGTCATGAAGGTAACCAGCATATGGAACATAAGAGTCAACACCTTCTTCGAAAGAAAGCTTACCAGCACCACCAACATCATAACGCTGCCAGTTTCTAGCTCTAGCAGAACCTTCGCCCCAGTATTCTTTCATATAGTTACCGTTTACAATAACCTTATTTGTTGGACTTTCTTCAAATCTTGAGAAATATCTACCTAACATACAGAAATCACAACCCATAGCAAGAGCTAAAGTAATGTGATAATCGTGTACGATACCACCATCTGAACAAATTGGAATATAGATACCAGTTTCTTCGTAGTATTCATCTCTAGCCTTAGCAACTTCAATAACAGCTGTAGCCTGACCACGACCGATACCCTTAGTTTCTCTTGTGATACAAATAGAGCCACCACCGATACCAATCTTGATAAAGTCAGCACCTGCTTCAGCAAGGAATCTAAAACCATCTCTATCAACTACATTACCAGCACCAACCTTTACAGTATCTCCATAATGTTCTCTAATCCAGTCGATAGTAAGCTTCTGCCATTCTGAGAAACCTTCAGATGAGTCAATACATAATACATCAGCACCTGCTTCTACAAGAGCTGGAACTCTTTCTGCATAATCTCTAGTATTGATACCAGCACCAACAACATATCTCTTAGACTTGTCTAAAAGTTCCATTGGATTTTCCTTGTGGCTATCATAGTCTTTTCTGAAAACAAAAGAAACAAGGTTACCATTCTTATCAACAATAGGAAGTGCATTAAGCTTGTTATCCCAAATAATGTTGTTAGCTTCTTTAAGAGAAGTACCTTCTTCAGCGTAAACAAGGTTTTCGATAGGAGTCATAAATTCTGAAACCTTTGTAGCTGGGTCCATACGGCTAACTCTATAATCTCTACTTGTTACAATACCGATAAGCTTACCATTTGCAGAGCCATCATCAGTTACAGCAACTGTAGAATGTCCTGTTTTTTCCTTTAAAGCTAAAATATCAGCTAATGTCTGGTCTGGCTTAATATTTGATACACTTGTTACAAAGCCTGCCTTATAACTCTTAACTCTCTTTACCATTGCAGCCTGAGCCTCAATAGTCTGAGAACCATAAATGAAAGAAATACCACCTTCTTTAGCAAGTGCAATAGCAAGTTTTTCGCCTGATACAGACTGCATAATTGCAGATACCATTGGTATATTCATTGTAATAGCTGATTCTTCGCCCTTCTTGAACTTAACAAGAGGTGTCTTTAAACTTGCATTTGCAGGTGTACACTCAGAAGATGAGTAACCTGGTACTAATAAATATTCACTAAAAGTATGTGATGGTTCACTGTAATAAAAAGCCATTATCGTTTTCTCCTTCTAAATAATTTATCTAAAATGTTAAGGTTTATGATACCACAAATTTACAATTTTGACAATGAAAATTTTTAAATCTGCAAAAATAATTAGTTTAAGCCCTAAAAATAGGGCTTAAACACATAATGTTACAATTTAGTTCATTGAATTTTCTGAACCTAAAACATTCTTAATTTTGTTTTCTACAAGTGCCTGAATTTTTTCTCTTGCAGCACCTAAGTAACCTCTTGGGTCAAACTTATCAGGATTTTCAGCCATAAATTCTCTAACAGCAGCAGTCATAGCAAGTCTAATATCAGTATCCATATTAATCTTGCAAACAGCCATACTAGATGCCTTTCTTAACATATCGTAAGGGATACCCTTTGCGCCCTTAATATCCCCACCATACTTATTGCAAAGAGCAATAACATCAGGGTCAACACTTGATGCACCATGAAGAACGATTGGATAGTTCTTAAAGCCAGCATTTTCAAGCTTTTCAGTAATAACTGCAAGGCGGTCAAAGTCAAGCTTAGCATCACCCTTAAACTTATATGCACCATGGCTTGTACCAATAGCTACAGCAAGGGAATCAACGCCTGTACGCTGTACAAAATCAAGAGCCTGGTCAGGGTCTGTATATGTAGCATGTCCTTCTGCAACACTTACTTCGTCTTCTACACCAGCAAGCTTACCAAGTTCAGCCTCAACTACAACACCATGAGCATGAGCGTAGTCTACAACTTCTTTAGTCTTTGCTACATTTTCTTCATAGTCATAGTGAGAACCATCAAACATTACAGATGTAAAGCCGTTTTCAACACAAAGCTTAACTGTTTCGAGGTCTGGACCATGGTCAAGATGAAGAGCTACATCAACACCTGTTTCTTCTGCAATAGCTGCTACCATATCATGCATACACTTTGGACCAGCATACTTTAAAGCAGACTTTGAGCACTGGAGAATAACAGCAGAGTTTAATGCAGCTGCACCTCTTAAAATACCCTGTATAATTTCCATATTATTAATATTGAACGCACCGATTGAGTACTTACCCTCAAAAGCTTTCTTAAACATTTCTGTTGTTGTTACTAATGCCATAATTATTCCTCCTATCAATCCATAAATTTATATATTTATTATAACATTATTGTTTACTTTTGGCAATAGCACCCTTTACAATTATTAATATTTTTTTACTATTTTTTCGACTGGTAACTACTTTCTTTGTTTTTATATAAATTTATCAAGTTATATTTTTCCAATTTTGGAACAAATTCACGAATATAATTATCCCTATTTGGAATATAATAAAATCGTAACCAAAGAAAAAGATTAAAATTTTTAAATAAAAATGAAAATTTGCCAAATAACTATTGCATTTTCTGTAATGTTATTATATAATATGTTCATAGCAAAGGTCTAGGATGTTCGCGAACCTATTATTTTTGAACCTACATTTCTTGAACGGGTTTCCTACATCTTCCGTCAAATGCCAGGCCACAAGATAATTCCCTTTGGGCGGTGGAAGGCAAATGTCGGTGTGCGGTCACCCACCTAGCTCAGCTAGGTGTCGAAGAGATAGGAACGGCATCCCGGATTTAACTTTAAGAGCAGATTTTATCTGCTCTTTTTTGTTTTATAATACATACAAAAAAGCTGTTAAAGATTTCTCTCTAACAGCTTTTATTTTTATTAAATATTAAAGTAAATATTAAAGATTTGTAATTCTTATACCATTAGCTAACAATGCTGAAACAATTTCATCAATGTGAGCCTGATCTCTAGTTTCAACTCTTATATCCAATATACAAGAAGTAATATCAATATTTAAGTCATATCTGTCGTGATGGATAGATACGATGTTTCCACCTAAATCTGCAATAATTCTTGAAATTGTTTCAAGCTGACCTGGCTTATCTGTAAGTTCCATTTTAAGAGTAAGAGAACGGCCTGTACTTAAAAGACCTCTTGAAATTACTCTTGATAAAATAGTAACATCAATATTACCACCAGAAACAAGACAAACAACATTCTTACCCTTTACATCAACCTTATTAAACATAGCTGCTGCTACAGAAACTGCACCTGCACCCTCTGCAACAAGCTTCTGCTGTTCCATAAGTGCAAGAATAGCAGTTGCAACTTCATCATCAGAAACTGTAACAATTTCATCAACATACTGCTGGCATAATTCATATGTGTGTTCACCAGGAGTTTTAACTGCAATACCATCAGCAATAGTCTTTACAGATGGAAGATTTTCAATTTCCCCATCTCTGATTGAATTTACCATTGATGGAGCACCTTCAGCCTGAACACCATAAACCTTACATTCTGGTTTAAGTGACTTAATGGCAAAAGCTACACCTGAAATAAGACCACCACCACCAATAGGAACGATTACTGCGTCAATTTCAGGAAGCTGGTTTAATAATTCAAGACCAATAGTACCCTGACCTGCAATAACATCTTCGTCATCAAAAGGATGAACAAATGTGTAATTATGTTCTTCTTTAAGCTGCATTGCCTTTTCATAAGCGTCATCGTATACACCCTTAACAAGGCAAACTTCTGCACCATATTTCTTTGTAGCTTCTACTTTTGAAATAGGAGCACCATCTGGGAGGCAAATTATTGACTTAATGCCATTAGCAGTTGCACCAAGGGCAACACCCTGTGCGTGGTTACCTGCTGAACAAGCAATAACACCTCTTGCCTTTTCTTCGTCAGTAAGCTGTGAAATTTTGTAGTAAGCACCTCTTACCTTGAAAGAACCTGTTACCTGTAAGTTTTCAGTTTTAAGGTAAATATTTGATTCTGTATTTAATTTAGGTGCGTGAATTACACCAGTTTTTCTAATAACATCCTTTAAAACAAAGGCTGCATGGTAAATTTTGTCTAAAGTTAACATATTATCTCCTTATTTAGCTGCGATTACTTCTACTTCGCAGAGTACATTTTTTGGTAAAGTCTTTACAGCAACGCATGAACGAGCAGGCTTAGTAGTAAAATACTTGCCATATACTTCATTAAAAGCTGAAAAATCATTCATATCTGCAAGGAAACAAGTAGTTTTTACAGCCTTAGTCATATCTGTGCCAGCTGCTTCAAGAATAGCAGAAAGATTTTTCATAACCTGTTCTGTCTGAGTTTCAATTGTAGTAGCTTCAATATTACCGTTTTCTGGATTTATAGCAATCTGACCTGATGTAAATACAAGACCATTAATTTCAATAGCCTGAGAATATGGTCCAATAGCAGCAGGTGCATTTTTAGTAGAAATAGTTGTCATATCGTTTACCTCCAAAAAATATAAATTTAGTTTATTATACTACTATTATGTTCAAAATGCTAGCCCTTTTTAGCAATCAATCCCAATTTTCTATATTCAAAATAAAACATAGTAGCTGTACACATAACTGCAAGAACATCTGCAACCGGTTCTGCAAAGAATACTGCAAAGGTTTTATTGGCAATAAATAATGGGAAAATATAAATTAATGGAATTAAAAGTATACATTTTCTCAATAGTGCAAGGAATATAGATTTTTTGGCGTTTCCAAGAGCGATAAATGTCTGTTGGCAGGCAATTTGTATACCAAAAAGACAAGAACCGGCCATATAAATCTTAATCGCCCATATTGTATATTTAATAAGCTCACTATCAGAAGTAAAAATTAAAACAAACACTTTTGGCAAAAACATACTTATTGACCACAATGCAACAGAATATATAACGCAAACTTTCAAAAGTAACTTAAAAGCTTTTTGAACTCTATCTACATTTTTTGCTCCATAATTATAGCTTACTATAGGTTGAGCTCCTTGAGATAGCCCATTTAAAGGCATCATACAAAATTGGTTGACACTATTTAATATAGTCATTGAACCTACAGCTAAATCCCCACCATATTTTAATAAACTTGTATTAAAACTTACTGCTAATACACTTTCTGTAAACTGCATTATAAAAGGAGAAAGTCCCAAAGCTACGGCAGGTAGAATAATATTTTTCTTTAAAAGCATATATTTTCTTTTTATTTTTAAAAAAGTCTTTTTGCCTGTAAGAAATTTTAAAATCCATATGCAAGAAACAGCCTGTGAAATTACAGTTGCTAAAGCCGCTCCCTGTACCTGCATATTTAAACCAAAAATAAAAATAGGGTCAAGAATAATATTACATACCGCACCTATGGCAACTGTAGTCATACCTATTTTTGAAAATCCCTGTGCATTTATAAAAGCATTAAGTCCTAAAGCAAGTTGCACAAAAATTGTACCCAAAGAATAAATCTTCATATATAACCAAGCATATTCTATGGTGTTTTCACTAGCTCCAAAAAGCATCATAATCTTTCTACCAAAAACTAAGAAAATCGAAGTTAATATTAAAGCAGTCAAAATAAGCATAGTGGTACAATTACCTAAAATATTTTCTGCCTTTTCTTTATCTCCTTTACCCATATTGATAGATGCTAGAGGTGCTCCACCCATACTAACAAGGGCTGCAAAAGCTGAAATACATACAATAACTGGCATAGCAACTCCCACACCTGTTAAAGCTGACGGTCCTATATTTTTTATATGTCCTATGTACATTCTATCAATCATATTGTAAAGAAGATTTATAATTTGAGCACAAATAGATGGCAAAGCCAATTTAAACAGTAAAGAACCTATTTTGTCTTTACCTAAATCTGTTTGTTGTTTTGACATTTTATTTCCTCTCTTTTCAAAATAAAAAGCCCTTTACGGGCTTTTTATTACATAATCTTATCAAAAGGCCAATCTATAATTCCACCAAAATCATAAACTTTATAGCCCTTTTCTGACAGAACTTTTCCTGCTATTTCACTTCTTCTTCCGCTTCGGCAATAAACAAGAACAGGAATATTTTTGTCTAACTCTTTTTCTGCTCTTTTGGATACTTCTCCCAAAGGAATAAGTTTTGAATTTTCTATATATCCCTCTACTAACTCATCAGGTTCTCTAACATCCAAAACTGTTACCTTTTCATGGTCATCCATAATTTTTTTTGCCTCTACAGCTGTAATTTTATTATACATTTTATCACCTTATATCAAGTTCAACTGGACAATGGTCAGAGCCAAAAACTTCTGTATGAATTTTTACTCCTTCAAGTCTATCTTTCATATCATCACTTACAATATAGTAGTCTATACGCCAACCTGCGTTCTTTTCTCTAGCTTTAAAACGATAACTCCACCAACTATATACACCTTCTGTATTTGGTTCGAAATATCTATAAGTGTCTATAAAACCAGAGTTCAAAAGCTCAGTCATTTTGCCTCTTTCTTCATCTGTAAAGCCGGCATTTTTTCTATTAGTCTTTGGATTTTTCAAATCTATTTCCTTATGTGCTACATTTAAATCCCCGCAAAGAATAACGGATTTCTTTTCCTTTAACTTTAATAAATGAGCTCTGAAGGCATCTTCCCATTCCATTCTGTAATCAAGTCTGGCAAGTCCCTGTTGTGAATTTGGAGTATAGCAAGTTACATAATAAAAATCTTCAAACTCAAGAGTAATAACTCTACCTTCTTTATTATGCTGTTCTCCCTCTATACCATAAGTTACAGAAATAGGTTCTTTTTTAGTAAATACAGCTACACCTGAATATCCTTTCTTTTCAGCATAATTCCAATACTGATGATAATTAGGTAAATCTAAATCTATTTGTCCCGCCTGTAACTTTGTTTCTTGAAGTGAGAAAATGTCTGCATCTACTTCGTTGAAAAATTCCATAAAATTTTTACCAACGCAAGCTCTAAGACCGTTTACATTCCACGAAACCATTTTCATCATTTATTTATCTCCTCATTTAACTTATCTATGGCATAGATACCAATTTCATTTGACACTTTACCCTTTGCTAAAGCATAAACATCCTTAAAATCTGCATTTGACTTCTTGTATTTTAAAGCCTTATCAATAACAGATTGAAGAAAATCTGCTGTAACAGGTTCTTCTGGATGGAAGTTATTGCCATCAACAGCTGTAACAAGTCCAAGATTTTTTGCTGTAGCAATAGCTCCCTGATAATATTTGCCCTTTGATACATCGGCAAAGCTATTTCCATTGTTTATTTCACAACCAAGAGCATCAATAACCATATATGTAAAATCTGCTCTTGTCATATACGAAACTGCTGTAAGTTTTGTATCGTTAATATAATCTTTAAGTGATGCTGATGACTGCTTTAAGGCTGTAAGAATTTTTTTCGCCATTGTTTCAGCACCAAATGTACTAAATGTATCTCCACATATTTTGCCGTTTGCATCATATGCGTTAAGGACTTTACTCCCCTCTGCACCCATTACATCATATAGATTTTTTGATAAATCATACATATTAACAAAGAACAACTGTTTAGAAACAACTAAATCCTTAACAGCATTTACATATGGATTTTCAGTTGCTGTAAGTTCTCCATTTTCTTCAGTTCTTTCATAATATGGCGTAACCAAAATTGGAATTGCTTTTTTATCCAAAACTGGTTTAACATAACTATAATATAAGAACTGTTCGTATGAACCAGTTGTATCCACATTTCCATATGGAGAAGAATAATACTTAATATCGTCAGAAGTATACTTGTCTTCATTTGTAAAGGCAATCATAACATAATCGCCCTCTTTAAATGAATTTAAAAATTCATTATATTTATCACTTCTGCTAAAGCTCTTTGCTGTTGCATCAGTTTGAGCTAAATTTTTAACTGTTATTTTATCTGATAAATAATTACCAATGTAATTGCCAAAACCAGCTGCATCTACTCTGTAGTTGCCCTCATTATCTCCTGCTACACCTTTGCTACCAACTATTACAAGGTTGGCTGATTTAAGAGAGTCAGTTTTTGCAACTTCCTTATTTGATGCTATAACATTTTCTGAAACACCTGAAAGATTTAAACTCTTTATTGCATCTGCCATTTTGCCAGCAATAAGGTTAGCACCAAACTTATTATAATGTGTAAGGTCAACTGTACCGTCTTCCTTTATATTGTGAAGTCCTTGTGTAGTAAACACACCATAGCTTTCATATAAATCTTTAGTAATGTTAAACATATCTATAAGTTCAACTTTTTGTTCTTCTGCTACCTGTCTTACAGCTGTTACATAACCATCATTTTCTCCAAAGTGAGAAGTTATTTTTCCATTACTGTCAAAGAATATTCTACAAGCAGGAGTTAAAAGAACTGGAACACCTCCAGCCTGTCTTACAGCTGTTACATACTGGTCAAGATACCATTTGAAAGTACCTGTATTGTAAGAATAGAAAGTTTCAGCATATGGATAATCTGTATCCTTATAGAAATTGTATATTGAGTCTGGTGTTTTTGACTTTACACCGGGAACTGTTGGATAAATTCCATTAGTGTCTGGAGTACCAAGGGCTACAGAGTGTTCCATAAAGGCATTTGCATCTGTTCTTTGGTCGTTTGTACCAAACTGAATAAATACATAATCCCCTTTTCTTACTTCGCTCATCGCCTCAGCCAATCTACCTTGATTAATAAATGAACGGGTACTTCTACCGCCCTCTGCTTTATTTATAAACTTAACTGAATCGGCATTGAAATAATTTACAAGGTATTCGCCCCAACCACCTATAGTGTTATCATCGCCATAGTATTTAACTGTTGAATCCCCAAGTATAAAAATTCTTGTTTTATTGCTATCATCTTCCTCCTCTGCACTTTCAACAGAAAGAGAGTCTACAAGAACAATATTCGCATCTCCCCCAGCTTCCATAGCTACTGTACCTGCTGATAAAGCATTTCCAGTTTCTTTAGCTGTGAGAATAGCTGTAGGTTTAGTTTGTCCCTCAAATCTTACCTTAGCAGTAAGGTTATCTCCTGTTTTTGCAAATGTAACATAAAAATAAGGATTACCTTCTCCACTATTTTGGTAAATATTATTTTTAAGACTTGTTTCGTCTTTACCTAAAAGAACTTCTCCTGTACCATCATTTTTATAAATATATAACTTAACACTCTTTGTATTGCTACCTCTGCCAAGGGTCAATTTATAATAGCTATTAGTATTATAATTCATATAAATATTGAAAAATCCCTCAGAAGTAAGACCCTTTCCGTCTGGATTAAATCTAAACCTTCCGTCAATATTTACATTATTCCAGTTAGTACCCTTATCAAATGTCATTAAACATGTGTTACCATTTTCACAGCCAGCTGTAACAAAGTTATTGTAGCCATTTGAAATTATATTCCACTTATTTTTTGTTGTCCAACCGTTAATTGAATCAAAATTACTTCTATAGAGTGTATTTGGTGTAGAAGAATTACCTGTTACCTTAGCTTTAGTAGTATATGTGCCAGTTGCACCATATTCTCCATAAGTTGTCTTTGTAGCCGGCATAACTTCAACCATAATATTATAGCCTACATCTTTAGCCTCTACTTCGTAAGACTGGAAATACTCTCCGACGCCCTCTTTAATAAGGATTTTTTTACTACCATCTACAGCATACCAACGAATATTAGCTGCATCAGCTTCATTATCTGTATCTAAATTGTAAGAATAAACAGCCTTTAACTTTTGTCCCACCTTAATAGAATTGTCTTTTTCTATTGAAACAGATTTTAAAGTTGGAAGTGCTGTTCTTTCTGCTGTAACAGTTACATTCGCTGTCGCAGACATACCTGTTTCAGTTGTCGCAGTAATTTTACACTCTCCCACAACTTTTGCCTTTACAACACCATTGTTATCAACTGATGCTATATTTTCATCAGAAGAAGTGTAAGTAACTTTTGTTTTAGCCTTTACAGGTAATGTGAAAGCCTTTAATGTATATGTTTCATCAACTGGTATTGATAAATCATAGCCATTAAGCGTAATATCACAAACATCAGTTGTACCACTTGCCAAAGCTGGATTCCAACCGTCTTCTCCCTTTAATACATTGTAGCAATTATACTGCTTTGCCTGTTTTTCTGTAAGTTCTTTTACAAATTCCGCTCTATTTTTTGTATCAAGAGTTCTACCCTTTGAATCTTTTGAGTTGTATTCATAAAATCTAACTTTATTTAAAACAGTATTTTCATCCCACTTAGAAAAACCAGCTTTATTAATATTATCTGGTAAAGTACAATTTATAAATACTGAATTTGAACCATAGCTAGGATAAGCACCATCACATTGCCATGGTCTGCCTAAATCTATTTTTCCTAATATATCTGCTGTAGCAGTTTTATCAACAGATAAGTTACATTCATTAAATACATAACCTATATTGAAAAGTGTTGTATTTGGTGCTGTAAAATGTCCTCCATTCTGATAAGCCATCATTTTAAGGTTACATTTATCAAAAAATGCTGTACCATCACCAAAAATATAATCAACTGTACCTTCAATATAGCAATTTTTCAAATAAGTTCTTACACTATTTGCACTACCATAATTAGTCTGTCCTTTTGACGCACCTCTAAGGTACAATGTATCCTGTCTACCAATAAGTCTACAGTTATTTAAAACAACTTTATCAGCCTGTGATGAAAAAGCAACAGCCTGTACTTGACTATTATTTGTACCAATATTGTATGAGTTTTGTACAGTAATATTATCAGCCTTAAATCCTGTAGCATTAACTCCTAATGAAAATGTACTTGTGTTATCGGTACCAAAATTTTTAGCCGGATTTGAATGTCCATTTGCCTTATCATAAGTTATAACAACTTCTTCCGGCTTACCATCATGAGTAATATGCACATTAGGCTTATTTACAGAAACACTTTCTTCATAAGTACCTGAAGCTATTTCTATTGTTACTGGGTCTTTTTCTGTAGGAATAATCTTAATAGAATCAATGGCTGATTGTACTGTACTAAAATCATACCCACTACCCTTACCGACAGTTATTGTTGTTGCCTGTGCCATAACAATAGTACCAGTTGGTAATAAACCACATACCATTGTGACAGCAAGTATCGATGAAAATAATTTTTTAATCGAAATTTTCACTTTAAATCCCTCCTGAACATAATAGTAAATTTTATCACAAAAGCAAGGATTTAACAAGTGTCTTAACTATTTTGTAATGTTTATAGCATTTTTATCAGCCATTATTTTAGGTGGAATAATTTCTCTATTGTGCGTAACTGCTTTTATCATATCATTAATGTCATAGCTATAACTTTTGTTTACTTCCGTATAGTCCTCTATATACCCTGAAACAGTTGTGTTATCTGGTTCAGCCTCCATAACTGCCCTTACATTTTCACTAGAAAACAAAAGTATATTTCTTGAAAATTGACTACTATTTCTACAAGTTGTAATTATCTCATTAACTACCTTTGAATTTTTTAATAAACTTTTATCAACAATACAAGCTACAGTATGCCCAAAGTAAAGCTGTCCTCTGGATTTTTTATTTATTTTGTTTATACAATCTGTTATACTTTCTCCTTTACTACTAATAATATCTTCCTTAGGTTCTGATGAACTATCTCTATTAGGTCGTGCTACAGACACATAGGTGTCATAGTTTTTATCAATGGCTATAACCATTACATAATCTCTTTCCTCTGGTTCTCTACTTCCATTACAACCAGTCAGTAAACATATGCAAAAAAATAATGCTAAAATCCTTTTCATTTCAAATATCTCCCTACAAAAAGTGGTACTGCTAAAACAAACAATATACTTCCATAGACATTAATATAGCAAAACTCTGTTAATGCTTGATTAAAATTATCCGGCACAAAAGATATTATATAGGCAAAAACAGCTATTACCACTGTTGCTAATTCCTTTTTTAATCCCATAGATTTTGCAAGTAAATCCTGAGAAAAAAACAAATGTGAGCTTAAATACAATGCTGTAGCAAATATCCACAAACAAACAAAAATTTCCTCTTGTCTTTGAAGAAACGAAAATACACCTGAAGTATATATTATTTCCAATGTAGGGAAATTTTGCAAATTGTAATCAATATCTCCGTATACGCCATAGGCTACCGATGTTGCCCCTATTATAAACAAAAGCCCTAAGACAATAGATTTAGGTATTCTTATTTTTAAATTGCTTTTGTTTACATAATCTTTTCCCAAAACTACGCTTTCTATAACTGTCACATTTAAAGAAAGCATTAAGCCTCTCCATAAATCTTTATTTTCAAAAAGTATATTATAGTTTTCTAAATCAATTTTCTTTATTCCGACGCAAATAGCAAATATTAAAGGTATAGCAATAAATGGCAACATTATTTCAGCTGTTCTTCCAATAGTTTCAATTCCGGATATAGCACAGTATACTGCCCCAAGCAAGAGTATCATACCTATTGCCCATATTTTTGAATTTTCTAATATTATCTCTTTTATAAAAAATGAGAATATATATAATGCCAATCCTAAAACTAAAGCAATTTTAACAGATAATAAAAACTGCAATATTTTTCCAGCAATTCCTTGCAATTTCATATAAGAAAATTTATTAAATAACCAACCAGAAACTGCAACAAAAAGCACTGTAAATACTGACATTATAAGTATGGTATATATATTTCCACCTATTTTAGGCAAAATCATAGATTCCATACCTATCATTTCTAAGAAAACTATTGCCTGTAATTGTGTGTAAGATATTTTATTATTTTTCATATTTATTCCTCCTTATAAGAACTTTCTTTCATTTTATCAAGAGGAAATCTAAATACAGTATCCTGAAAAACTGATTTAAAACTTTGTGAATTAAAAGGCGATACATAAGCTTTTCCAAAAGATTTTAAAGAACACAAGTGAGTTAATACCATAAATACTCCAACTGCAAAGCCTAACATACCAAAAATACTACTAAGCAAAATCATAAAATATTTTAAAAGCCTAAAAGCTGAAACTAAAGAAATATTTGGTATAGCAAAGCTACATATTCCTGTAAGAGAAACAATAATAACGACCATTGGACTAATTAAGCCGGCCTCTACAGCAGCTTGACCAATAATAATACCACCTACTATACCCAATGTACTGCCTATTGCCTGTGGCAAGCGTATTCCAGCCTCCCTTAAAGCCTCAAATATAAGTTCAAGCAGTACTACTTCAAACACAGTATTTATAGGTACAGGTGCTCTACTTCCACTTATTTTTAACGCCAAATCTGTTGGTATCATAGAAGGATGAAATAATGTAATCGCTATATAAAGTGCTGGTAAAGAAAAAGCAAAAAAGCCACAAATATACCGTATAATTCTTATAAAACTCATTATTTCCCAGCGTTCATAATAATCCTCTGAAGATTGATAAAAACTAGCTAAAATCGTTGGCAAAAGTAAAACAAAAGGCGATGTATCTACTATAACCGCCACCCTACCCTCTAATAATGCTGATGCTGTCTTATCAGGTCTTTCTGTCATTTGAACTTGTGGAAATGGAGAATATTTGTTTTCCTCAATCATTTGTTCTACATATCCACTATCTAAAACATCTAAATTTTTTATTTTATTTAGTTTTTTTGTTATAGAATTAAGGAGGGAATTTTTTACTGTGCCCTCGATATACATTAATGCAATATCCGTTTTAGTTTTCTTTCCCAATTTTAAGGATTTACACTTTAAAAGAGGTGTTTTCACTCTTCTTCTCACTAAAACGGTATTTGTTCTTACAGATTCTGTAAATGCCTCCTGTGGACCTTGCACAACAGCCTCTGTATCAGGCTTATCTACAGAACGCTTCGGAAAACCCTTTGACGAAATAATAATTGCCTTATTTGAATTATCAAAAAATACAGCTGTATTACCTACTAGCACTTCATCAACTGCATCTTCCATATTTTTACATTCTTTTAAATCGGCTGTAGTAATACCACCATCTGTTAAAATTTCCATAGCATTTTCATTTGTAATATCTCTATTGGGAGGTGCAATTCTTATATTAATCATAAGATTTTCGAGAACTGTATTTTCTATAGTTTCTCTATTAACCATATCATCAATATATATAACATAAATACTACTTTCCTTGTTATGTCCTATAGGAATTTTTCGTTTTACAACATCTCCACAATCCTCAAAAAGATTTTCCAAATATTCAATATTTTTATTTATATTATTAAAAATTTCCATAAAAAATCACCCTTATCATTTTTTACTGATAAGGGTGAAAATATACAATTATATTTTATTTTCCAAAGATAGCAAAGAAAACTAAAATAACAATACCAAGTATAATTCTGTAAATACCGAACACCTTGAAGTTGTGTTTCTTTATGTAATTCATAAGGAACTTGATTGCAAGTATTGAAACTACAAATGAAACTACCATACCAAGTATAAGTGCAAAAAATTCTCCAAAGCTAAAAGCTAAACCGAACTTAACAAGTTTTAAAAGTGAAGCACCAAACATTACCGGTATAGCAAGGAAGAATGTAAATTCGGCAGAAACATATCTTGATGCACCTAAAATCATACCACCAAGAATTGTAGCACCTGAACGAGATGTACCTGGTACAAGTGCTAACACCTGAAACATACCGATACCAATAGCAACAGAAAGAGGAAGTGTATTTAAGTCCTTATATTTAAACTTCTTTCCTCTGTGTCTTTCTTCTACAACGATAAATGCAATACCATATAATATAAGAGTTACAGCAACAACACTTGTTTTAAATAAATGAGCATCAAGCCAATCATCTAAAAGCAAACCAATAACAGCAGCAGGAAGACAAGCAACTATAACCTTTATCCAAAGATTAATTGTGTTCTGTTTTTCTATAGCTGTTTTCTTTGATGAAAATGGATTAAGTTTATTGAAATAAATAACAACAACGGCTAAAATTGCACCAAGCTGTATTACAACATCAAACATTTCCATAAAGTCGTGGGAAATAATTTCCCCAACCATACTCTGTAAAATAAGTAAGTGACCTGTACTACTTATAGGTAACCATTCTGTAATACCCTCTACTATACCAAATAAAATCGTTTTTAAAATATCAAAAAAATACGCCATTTTTATTCCTCCTTATATTGTCGTAATTGAAACCACTCTGTTAGGGTCATTCCATACAACATTGTATCCTAAAGCATCACTTATTACCCTAAGTGGCACTAAAGTTCTTCCGTTTCTTATAACTGGTGCAACATCTATCTTTAAAAGATTTGTTCTGTTAACCAGCATTGTTTTTTCACCAATAATAAATGAAAGCTCTGTTGCATCTTTTATTGCTACAACTTGCTGAGTTGAATTATTCCAGCTTACAGTTGCCCCGAAAGCCTCGAATATCGCTCTCATCGGAACCATTGTTCTACCATTTATCACTACAGGTTCTTGGTCAAACTCAACTTTTTTACCGTCTACATAGACAAGAATTTTAACTCTGGACTTATTCACTATAGAATTTATATTAAATGTAGTGCTTTCTGTCTGAGTTTCAACTTTCTGTGTTGTAGTTTGTGTAGTTGTCTGTGTTGTAACAGCTTTTGTAGTTGCTTCAGTTGTTGCCTCTGTTGTAGTAACAACAGTAGTAGGTGCTTGTGTAGTAAGCTGAACCTTTGTAACTGTATCTAAGGCTGGTGCAGAATATGAATTTGCATAAGCAGTTTTTATGACACTATTTACATCATTGGCCAACAGGAATTTATATCTAAAGTGAATTTCGCCTTCAACCTTAGATACAGACCTATTGTAATCCATAGAGGCTTTTATAGCTTTTCCATTATACCAAGGACTTGTTGAAGCAACTCCTGAGCATTTATAGTCCGCAAGACCTATGTAAAGTTTTGTTTTAGAATTTTTTAAAGTATCAGACCACCAATCTACTACAGTTTTATAATCAGCAGCACTATTACCTATTTCAGTATACACCTGTGGTGCTATGTAATCAACCCAATTTTCCAAAGCCCATTTTCTTGAGTCAGCATATATTGCATTATATGATTCATAGGCCTTTGTATCACTGCCCAAAGCATTAGATGATTTATTTGCCCAAACAGATGTAGGACTAATACCAAAAGCAATACTTGAATCATAATTCTTAATATCATTATGAACAGCTTGAACCATTTTGTTTACATTTTCTCGTCGCCAATCTGCCCTATTCATACCGTTTCCGTACTTAGCGTAAGAATCATCATCATCAAATTTTTGACCAGGATAGAAATAATCATCAAAATGTATACCGTCAACATCATAATTTCGTATTATTTCGTCTACACCATTCACAATAAGTTGTCTAACTTCTGGAAGTGCCGGATTATAATAATAATTTCCGTCACTATACTTTACACAATATTCCGGATGTTGCTTTGCCGGATTTGTATTAGCAAGACCTGCTAAACTAGCATTATTTGATTTAGTTGCTCTAAGTGGATTTACCCAAGCGTGTAACTCCATTCCTCTCTTATGAGCACCCTCAATCCAATATTCAAGGGGGTCAAAATTATCAGATGGTGCTGTTCCCTGTGAACCAGTTAAAACATTACTCCAAGGGAAAATATTTGATTTATAAAGACTATCTGATGCCTGTCTTACTTGGAAGAACACAGCATTACAATTCATAGCCTTAATATTATCAAGTATTGTATCAGCTTCTTTTTTTAAAGCAGCTGCATCTGTAGTTGCCTTTGTAGGATAATCTAAATTTGCTGTTGTTGCAACCCACACTCCACGCATATTTCCACTTGTAACAATACTTGTATTGGCAGTATTAGTGGAATCATTAGAATCAGCCTTTGTAACAAGTCCACAAATTTGAAGTGAGAGTATAACAGATAATATTATTGTTACAATTCCTCTTTTATTCATTACTATTCTCCTTTATGTACTGCATCCACTTTTTCATTTTTACTTCTTCGCCATTATCTGACATTTCATAATATACTCTATCAACCAATTCATCGGGCAAATATTGTTGTTGCACATAATGGTTATTATAGTTATGGGCATATTTATAACCTAAACCATGACCCATCTTTTCAGCCCCTGGATAATGTGCATCTCTTAAATGATTAGGAACTCCAGATGTTTTTATATTTCTTACATCAGCCATAGCCATATCAATAGCATTTATACTGGCATTAGACTTAGGCGAACAGGCTACATACATAGCTGCTTGAGAAAGGTTTATTCTTGCCTCCGGAAGTCCTATAAAATTAACTGCATCCATAGCTGCATTTGCAACCACTAATGCCATAGGATTTGCATTACCTACATCTTCTGATGCACAAACTATAATTCTTCTGGCAATAAACTTAGGGTCTTCTCCGGCATAAATCATTTTAGCCAAATAATATGCTGTAGCATTGGGGTCAGAACCTCTCATACTTTTTATAAAAGCAGAAATAGTGTCATAGTGGTTATCTCCGTCTTTATCATAATTTAATGCTCGTTTTTGTATACATTGTTCTGCTGTTCTTATATCAATATGTATTTTGCCATCTGAGCTTGGTTCTGTAGTAAGAACTGCCAATTCAATGGCATTTAATGAAATTCGTGCATCTCCATTGGCTGTATTTGCCAAAAACTCAAGGGCATCGTCATCAATAACAGCATTATATACACCCAATCCCTTTTCTACATCAGTTAACGCCCTTTTTATAATAGTCTTAATATTTTCTATTGAAAGAGCTTTCAATTCAAATATTATACTTCTTGAAACAAGGGCTTTATTAACTTCAAAATATGGATTTTCTGTTGTTGCTCCTATTAAAATTATAGTACCATCTTCAACATATGGCAAAAGAGCATCTTGTTGTGATTTGTTGAATCTATGAATCTCGTCAATAAACAATATTGTCTTTCTACCATAGCCACCTAAAGTCATTTTCGCCTTTTCAACAGTATCTGTAATATCCTTTTTTCCTGCTGTTGTTGCATTAATTTGCTGAAAATCACTTTTTGTACTATTGGCAATAACCTTTGCTAAAGTAGTTTTGCCAGTACCCGGCGGACCATAAAGTATAATAGAGGAAAGTTTGTCAGCTTTTATTGCTCTATAAAGTAAAGTATCCTTACCAACAATATGTTCTTGTCCAACAAATTCATCAAGAGTAGTAGGTCTTAATCTTGCTGCCAGAGGACTTTCTTTTTTCATTTTTTGTTGAGATTGATACTCAAATAAGTCCATATTCTTCCTCCTTTCGGTCACACAAATACATTTTATTATATCACATAACATCATTTAATCAACGCAAAACAGGTATTGTAATAAAAAAATAATTTTTTCACTATTTATTCTATAGCTATCTTCACAAAAAAAGAACAACCTTACAAAATAACAATTTGTGCTTTGATAATTCATGGCATAAGATTTATCTTTCCAATTCATTACTAAAAAGACGAGATTGCATAACACAATCTCGTCTTTAAAAACAAATATTACTGTCTAACCTTAATGTGTACTTCTCTTAACTGCTGTTCAGTTACTTCATTAGGAGCACCACACATTAAATCCTGTGCATTACCATTCATAGGGAATGGAATTACTTCTCTGATATTTTCTTCATTTCTGAGGAGCATAATCATTCTATCAACACCAGGAGCCATACCTGCATGAGGTGGAGCACCAAACTGGAATGCGTTGTACAATGCACCGAATTTTTCCTTTAAGTCTTCTTCTGTGTAGCCAGCGATTTCGAAAGCCTTAACCATAATATCAAGGTTATGGTTTCTTACAGCACCAGAAGAAAGTTCAACACCATTACAAACAATATCATACTGATATGCAAGAATATCTCTAGGGTCCTTAGTATTAAGAGCCTCTAAACCACCCTGTGGCATTGAGAATGGGTTGTGAGTGAAGATAATCTTCTTAGCTTCCTTGTCATATTCAAACATAGGGAAGTCGTTAATAAAACAGAATCTATAAGCATTCTTTTCAAGTAAGTCAAGTCTTGCACCAAGTTCATTTCTAATCTGACCAGCATAAAGAGCAGCGTGTTCTTCTGTATCAGCAATAAAGAAGATTGTATCGCCAACTTCAAGGTTTGCAATATCAGCAATTTCCTGCTTCATATCATCTGGAATAAACTTGTCAATAGGTCCCTTGTAAGACTTATCTTCAAGAACTTCAAGGTAGCCAAGACCACCCATACCAATAGACTGAGCAAACTTTAAGAGTTTTTCATGGAAGCCCTTAGACATATCAGCATGAACCTTAATAGCTCTTACAGTCTTGCCATGGAAAGGCTTAAATGTACATTTCTGGAAGAAGTCAGTTGTATCTACAATTCTAAGAGGGTTTCTTAAATCTGGCTTATCTGTACCAAATTCAAGCATAGCCTGCTTATAGCTAATTACTGGATAAGGAGCCTGTGTAACAACAGCACCTTCTGGAGCAAATTTGCTAAATGTTTCAGTAAGAACTTCTTCGCCTACTCTAAATACATCTTCCTGAGTAGCAAAGCTCATTTCAAAGTCAAGCTGATAGAATTCGCCTGGAGAACGGTCAGCTCTGGCATCTTCATCTCTGAAGCAAGGTGCAATTTGGAAATACTTATCAAAACCAGAAACCATAAGAAGCTGCTTATACTGCTGTGGAGCCTGTGGTAAAGCATAGAACTTGCCCTTGAACTTTCTTGAAGGTACGATATAATCTCTAGCACCTTCTGGAGAAGAAGCACAAAGAATAGGAGTCTGAATTTCTAAGAAACCCATTTCTGTCATTTTCTGTCTCAAGAAACTAATTACCTTAGAACGGAAAATCATATTATCTCTTACCTTTGTATTTCTTAAATCAAGGTATCTGTATTTAAGACGAACATCTTCTCTGATTTCCTTAGAAGTTGCAACTTCGAAAGGAAGCTGTCTGTAAACCTTACCTAAGATTTCTACCTTATGAGCTTCAAGTTCGATAGTACCTGTAGGAATCTTTGGGTTATAAGTATCTTCATCTCTGTGGTCAATTACACCTTCGATAGAGATACAATCTTCTTTGTTAATACCATCTAAGAGAGTTGTATCACGCATTACTACCTGTAATACACCATACATATCTCTAAGGTCAATAAAAGATACACCACCATGGTCACGAATATTTTCTACCCAACCACAAACTTTTTTAGTTGAGCCAACATCGCCTTCTGTGAGCTTATCTAATGTTATGTTACGATAAATGTTAGATGTGTTCATTGTTTTCTCCTTATATATTTTATAGTACAGATTTTCAGGCAATAAAAAAACTGCCCATCCAAAACAAATGTCAGGACGAACAGTTAAATGTCCGCGGTACCACCTGAATTACTGATTAACAGTCCCTCAATACTGATAACGCCCAGTAAAGCGACGCACCTACTCGAAAACTCTTTCAGATTGTGGCTGGTAAAGTGTTATTCGCATAAGCTCTATTACAAAGTTTCCACTATCCTTTGCTCACTGTAAACGATTACTTATGTTACTTGTCTTTGTCATCGCCATATTTTCCTAGATTATACAATAAACAAGCTATTTTGTCAATTACTTATCTTCTGAAATTATTTTTTTAACCTGTGAAATTGACATATTATTTTTTAATGCCAATTCAGATAGTGTAGAATATTCTACTTTTTCCTTTTCACAACCATATCCAAAGGATTTCTTTATCTGTATTGTACCCAATTTAGTATTTTTTTCTTCTATTTTTCTTTCTAAAATATATCTATTCATTATACTTTCTCTTACGCCAATAGTAGAAGTATGCTTAAATAATATTTCTATAATTTTATCTTTATCCTTTTCAACACAAAGACAAGTTAATATAACTGCCGGTCTATTTTTCTTCATATAAATTGGTACTGTAAATACATCTCTTGCTCCTGCACTAAAAAGCATTTCCTCAGCAAAAGATATTTCCTCTCCTGTCATATCATCAATATTACATTCCAATTTTATAATAGTATCTGTATTTTTATCCTGTGTTTTTTCTAAAATAACTCGAACACAATTTGCCACTTCAAAATTTTTATGTCCCATACCATATCCAATTTTATCTATTTTCATTGTAGGCATAGGCTTGTATTCATTTACAAAATATTTTAATAAAGCAGCTCCTGTAGGAGTACATAACTCCCCTACTACATCATTAGAATAAACAGGCATACCTTTCATTATAAGTACCGTAGCTGGTGCTGGAACTGGAAGTATACCATGAGCACACTTTACTGTGCCACTTCCCACATTTATATTTGAGCAATAAATGTTATCTACATTTAATTCATACATCATATAGCTAACACCAACAATATCTGCTATAGCATCTTTATTTCCAACTTCGTGAAAATGAATCATATCTACAGGCTTATTATGAACCTTGCTTTCGGCATCTGCTATTATATTATAAACTTCTATAGCATCATTTTTCACTTTTTCAGGAATATTTAACCCATTTATAATTTCTGTAATAGATTTCATATTGCTATGTTCATGATGATGACTATGTTTATGTTCATCATTATGATTATGGTGATGATGTTCGTGGTGATGGTCATTATCAATACTTTCTTCTATTTCTCCACCAATTTTTACATTTGTTAAAGTACCTGTTATTCCACATCTTTCAACAGCCTTTGATTCATATTTTACATCTGTTAAACCTATTTCATTTAATTTTTTGAAAAATTCATCTTTATTTGGCAAGAGTTCAGAAAGTGCTGACATCAACATATCTCCTGCACAACCCATATTACATTGTATATATAAAGTTTTCATATTAATTCTCTCCTATCTTATTTATCATACTAGCAAGATAGCCAGCTCCAAAACCATTATCAATGTTTACAACACTTACACCACTAGCACAAGAATTTAACATAGACAGAAGTGCTGCAAGTCCGCCAAAAGCTGCACCATAACCTACACTTGTAGGCACAGCAATAACAGGGCAATCTGCCATACCTCCCACAACGCTTGCCAATGCACCCTCCATACCAGCAATAGCAATAATAACCTTTGCCGACATAATATCCTGTGTATGTGAAAGAAGTCTATGTATTCCTGCAACTCCTGCATCATATATTCTGACTACTTTATTTCCTAAGGCTTCCGCTGTAAGAGCTGCTTCCTCTGCAACAGGCATATCGCTTGTGCCACCTGTCACAATAACTATTTTTCCATTACCTGTAGGTTTTGGCATTTTACCTGCTATAGCAAGTTTAGGCATTTCGTAGTATTCAAAAGGCATTTTCCCCTGTGCGTACTCTTTTGCCTCTTTGCTCATTCTTGTAATCAAAACTGTTTCCTGTCCATTGTTTAAAAGAGAATTTGTTATTTCTACAATTTGTTCTGGTGTTTTGCTTGCACCATATACAACCTCTCCTATTCCTTGTCTAATTTGTCTATGATGGTCAATTTTTGCAAAACCTAAATCTTCAAAAGGTTCTATTTTCAATTTTAAAAGAGCTTCATCAACTGAAATATTTCCATTTTTAACATTTTCCAGTATGTTTTTAACATTATCCATACTATCTCTCCTTTAAATCCAAAACTACATCGTCTAAAATTCCATTTTCAGCCTCTAAAATTTCTTTTCTTAACTCAATAGCTTTCTGCATTTGTTCTGGCTTTACTTGTAACTTTCCTGTATTTCCTATTATTCTAACTCTAAAATCTTTAAATCCTAATTTTGCAACTGCACTTTCTGCCTTTTCTGCTTTTTCTAAATTTTCTAATGTAATAGTTGTTCCTGTAGGTATTCTTGTAGCAAGACAGGCATAGGCGGGCTTATCCCAAGTAAATAATCCGGCATCTTTAGATAACTTTCTAATTTCAGCCTTTGTAAGTTTACATTCTCTTAAAGGAGAAAGAACATTCATTTCTTTTAACGCTTTCATTCCTGGTCTATCCCCTGCATCATCTGAATAATTCGTTCCATCAATAAGTGTTCTACCCTCAGCATCAGCTTTTTCTCTAAGTATAGAAAAAAGTGTATTTTTACAAAAATAACAACGATTTTTGGGATTTTTAGTTACTTTTTCATTTTGTAAAACATCAATTCTTATAATTTCTGGTTCAATATTAAGCTGTGATGCCAATTTCATTGCATCTTCCAATTCAAATTCCGGCTGGAAAGCAGTTTTTATAAAATAAGGCTTTATATCTGCACCATATTTAATAGCTGTATACAATAAAAATGATGAATCTACACCACCAGAAAATCCCAAAGCTATTTTATTATGTACTGTAAAAAATTCTTTAAGAGTCATAACTATTCTCCTTTATAATAAAAAAGCCACAAAGACAAAAATACTTTACCGTATTTTAAAATTGTCTTCATGGCAATAAAATTTTATTTCATATTTATAATTGTATCTATTACATTTTTAATAAGGCTATTCAAATCCGTATCTGGTACTCCAGCTATATAGTTATTACAATGATTTACCGGAATAAATATTTTCTTGGCACTACTCTGCCCTACAGCAACTGCCATTTTAGGTGTAATTTCACCATACAAGGCATCAGCTACAACTATTGCAATAGGTCCAACTATGACATCTGCATTTCTACAGCCTACTATAACTGGATTTTCTCCTGTTGCACCTACATCTGCACCGGCTTTAAGCATAGCCGATGTAGCAATAGAATTAGTTCCTATAGCTGTAATTTCTACATCTTTGCAATTATTTTTTATAGCTGTAACAAGCTGTCTGCCTATTCCTCCACCCTGTCCATCTATAACAAGAATTTTCATAAAAATAACCCTTTCAAAAATCTATATAAATTTAGAATTAACCGTAAATAGCAAACATTTCATATATCTGTACTAAATTACCACAAAATTCATTTTTTGTCAAAACTAAACTTCAAAAGCTCCTGCAACCTTTTTAAGCATATCTACAATTTTGATGTGCTGAGGACAGCTCTTTTCACATTGATGACAGGCTATACAATCAGAGGCCTTACCATAGCTCTTAATATAGTTCGCATAATATACTGTTTGAGGTGTAAAAGGAAGTTTCTTATCCTTATTCATTCTCATTTCTTCATTATACAAGCTAAAATATGTTGGAATTTCAATATTTTTAGGACAACCCTTTACACAATAACGACAGGCTGTACAAGGAACTGCTATTGATTTTGTAATAATATCTGTAACCTTCTTGATTATTTCTTGTTCCTTTTCGTTAAGAGGTTTAAAATCTTTCATATAGCTTGTGTTATCTTTAAGTTGTTCAAAATTAGACATACCACTTAATACAACCATAACATTATCAAGACTAGCTACAAATCTAATTGCCCAAGATGCTATTGATAAATCAGGGTCTGTTTCTGTAAGAAGTGTTTTTGCCTCATCTGGAATATTAATAAGTGTACCACCCTTTATTGGTTCCATTACTACAATCGGTTTATTATGCTTTGTAGCAACATCATAACACTTACCAGACTGTATGCCCTCGCTATTCCAATCAAGATAATTAATCTGTAACTGAACAAAATCTACTTCTGGGTGCTTAGTTAAAATTTCTTCCAATAATTCTGCATTATCATGATATGAAAAACCTATATGCTTAATTTTGCCCTCTGCTTTCTTTTTCATAATAAAATCAAAGGCATCAAACTTTTCTGCAATAGGATAATTAATGGCATTTAAGTTGTGAAGAAGATAATAATCAAAATATTCTACACCACATTTTTCTAACTGCTCATTGAATATTCTTTCCAAATCTTCTTCTTTTTTCAAGAACATTGTTGGCATTTTTGTCGCCAAAGTAAAAGAATCTCTTGAATGACGCTTTACTAAAGCCTCTCTTACAAATTCTTCACTTTTAAAATCGTGATACATATAAGCTGTATCAAAGTATGTAAAACCCTGCTCTATAAAACTATCGACCATATCACAGAACTGTTTAAAATCAACACTTGTCTGATTATTCTGGTCAGTAATAGGCAAACGCATACAACCAAAACCTAATTTCTTCATGAAATCACTCCTTATAATGTTTTGTAATATTATTATAAACCTTAGAGTAAACTACAGGTCAATACTTTAAATTATTAAGAATTTATGAAGTATATACTTTAAAATTAAAGTTAGAATTATGTTATAATAGCATAGTTGTTGCGATATTTTATCAAAAACTAAAGGGAGGTATATCAAAATGACTAAATTGAAACTTGGAATTATTGGCTGTGGCTATTTAAGTAATATAATTGTAGATGCCTACAACAATGGATTGTTAAAGGAATATGAACTTGTAGGTGTACTTGGTAGAAATTCAAAATCTGCTGAAGAATTATCACAAAAAAGCAAGTGTAAACTTTGTAGTAATATTGACGAATTATTAGAATTAAAACCTGACTATATTGCAGAGGCAGCATCTGGACAGGCTGTTTGTGATTATGCTTTAAAAATTCTTTCTTCTAATTGTAACTTTGCCGTATTATCTATTGGTGCATTTGCTGATGAAGAATTTTATAATAAAGTAAAAGAAACAGCAATACAAAATAACACAAAGGTACATATTGCGTCAGGTGCTATTGGTGGATTTGATGTTCTTAGAACTGTATCATTAATGGGAAAAGTAAAATCTGGAATTGAAACAAGAAAAGGTCCTGAATCATTAAAAGGAACACCTTTATTTAATGACCAGTTAATGATTGATACTGATGAAAAGGAAGTATTTGACGGAAATGCTAAAAAGGCAATAAGTCTTTTACCTACAAAAGTTAATGTAGCTGTAGCAGCCTCTTTAGCAACAGCCGGAGCTGAAAATACACAAGTTAATATACACAGTGTACCAAATATGGTAGGAGATGACCACAAAATCACAGCTGAAATAGAGGGAGTTAAGGCTGTGGTAGATATTTATTCTTCTACAAGTGCTATTGCCGGTTGGAGTATTGTTGCTTTACTTCAAAATATAGTTTCGCCTATAGTTTTTTAAAGGGAGAAAAAAATATGAAAAAATTCAAAAAAATTGTTGCTGTTGACCCAGTAAGTATAATTGACAGTGGTAGAGAAGAATTAAAAAATTATGCTGATGAAATAGTTTTCTATAGTGATTATCCTAAAGATGATACAGAAATAATAAATAGAATTGATAATGCTGACGGTGTTCTGGTAAGCTACGCAACTAGAATAAATAAGGATATATTAGAAAAATGCCCTAATATAAAATATGTCGGTATGTGTTGCAGTCTTTATTCTGAAGAAAGTGCAAATGTGGATATAGCCTTTGCCCGCAGTAAAGGAATTACTGTTCTAGGTATTCGTGACTATGGGGACAGAGGTGTTGTAGAATATGTTATGTACCAACTTATCAGAATACTTCATGGATTTGATTTTCCTCTTTGGAATGAACTTCCTTTAGAGTTAACAGATTTAAAGGTAGGTATTATAGGTCTTGGCGTAAGTGGTGGTATGATTGCTGATGCACTTAAATTTATGGGTTCTGATGTTTCATACTACAGTCGTACAAAAAAGCCTGAAAAAGAACAACAGGGTATTCAGTACAAAAAACTTCCTCAGCTTTTAAAAGAAAGTCAGGTAGTTTTTGCTTGTTTAAATAAGAATGTAATTTTACTTAATGACGAAGAATTCAAACAATTAGGCGACAAAAAGATATTGTTCAATACTTCTATAGGTCCTGCATCTGACCCAGAAGCCTTAAAAAATTGGTTAAGTTGCAAGGCTAACTACTATTGCTGTGATACTGAGGGGGCTATTGGTGATAATGCAAAAGAATTAATAAACTACCCAAATGTATTATGTGCTAAAAAATCTGCCGGTATGACTAAACAAGCCTACGGTCTTTTAACTAAAAAAGTTTTGGATAATATTAAAACTTTTTTGTCAAATAGCTTATAAAAACAAAAAGGCAAGACAGGGGTATATTTCCTTGTCTTGCCTTTTGTATATTGTATGCTATAAAAATAGCTTGTTTCAATGCACCCCTGCTCTATTTCCTTACCTGTGTTGTATTAAAGTTGTTCTTCAATGAATTAACTCCTTTCAAATATTAGTAAAAAAACTGATTTCAAAATATACAATAATAAACATATATCAATATCTCTACAATGTATTTGCTATAAATTATTATTTTTTAAATATTCAAAATATGTAATATTTCTATCCATATCCTTTTCTATAAATACAGTTTTCATATCACTTGATGTTTTTACAAAGCAATATCTTTTGCTATTTAACATTCTAAATAACAAATTATAATAGCTACGGTAATTTAAAAAATAATAGTCTAAAAAATAATCATCACTCTTTATTATTCCATTTTCTGTAGCACTAGATAATAAAGTAGTTTCATCAGATATTTTTGCTGAATTATCTAAACATCTTAACATAAAAGTTAAGCAATCATTTAAAGACACAGCTTTTTTAGGATAAAAGAAAGTACAATCGTTAGTTTTGTCATATGTTCCAAAAGCCAAACCGTTTATTTTTGCAAAATTAATATATCCCTTACTTATATCTGTGCAATAATTTATATCACAAAAGCCACCATTTTCATCTTTTAAATATGTGTACTTTTGTGCTATTTCATCATTTACACCAATAGTTCGTAAAACAGACTTTATACAGTCTTCTCTACTTACATAAGTCCTGCTGTCATTTATATTATCTATAACTCCCACGTTCAACAATTCATTACACATATAATTATATTTTTCTATGTCAAAGTATTCTTCTAAATCTTTGTTTGAGCAATAACAAACCATTGAATTTGCAAGAATTGAAGATACTAATAAAGCAATTAAAATTATAAATTTTTTCCTCATAAACTATCTCCCCTTTCTTTGCAACCTAATAATTGAAAGTCGTTAACTAATACTTTATATGTAAATTTAGTATCAGTATTTGTCTCTCTTACTAACTTCTTACTATTTGTACTAATAGTATATATGTAATAATTATCAACAGTTTTGTCTAAAAGTCGATTTAATATAACAGAATAATAATCAAAGTTGATAGGTGCTTTTCTATTTGAGAAGTCTTTATCGTCCAGCTTTATCAACCCTAAAGATACAGCTTCTTTATAGGCTTCATCCGGTGTATAATTTGTGTTATTTTTAAGACATCTCATTATGTATACAAGCGTATCATCTAATGTAATTAATTTTTCACCATTAAAATTAGTGCCGTCTCCCTTTGCAATACCATGACTGGCTGCCCAAAGAATATAACCTGTATCTACTATATTACTATCATCTAAATCCTTTAAAGGCATAACAACATAGTCAGAAAAGAAACTGTCGATTGCAACCTCATCATTAATACCAAATATTCTTAGTATAGGTATTAATCCATCTGTCCTACTAATATAATCCCCATATTTATACTCTACAATATACTTTTCCTTAAGTACATTATCAAAATCTGCATAAACAAATGTATTTAACAAAAATACAAACAAAACAGATACTATAAAAATTTTCTTCAATTTAATCACCTTTAACTTTCAATAAGAGCCTAAAATATTTAATCTATATTTTTTATTTTATCCTTTTTGTATTTTAAAAAATTTATAATTGAAACTACAACAATAAACAATAAGACAAATTCGTCTATAAATCTACCATACATTATTAATCTTTCAATATTGTTTTGTAGTCCCAAATTATAAATTGAATTAGCATAATCTATTAAGCGAAAAATAAAATATAATACTATCAATGAAATATATAGAATTGAAGTTACTTTTTTTATACATTTTCCCTTACCTTTTATCACTATAAATAAACAAATTAATCCTATTAGAATAATAATAAATTGCCCTATCATTTTATATATCCTCCTTCAATGCATACTTTACAAAAAATAGCATATACAATATATATCTTATTAATGTAAAATATGGTGTATAATACAACTGAAAATATACAATCAAAATTGAATTAAGCATATTTAATCCTACTCCAATAAGTAGTAGTGTATAATAGTTACCTTTTAGTCTAATATTTAATAATATTAAAAAAATAATAAATAACATTTTCATCCTATCTCACCACCTACATGCTTTCAAAATATGTATTATTGTACATCACTTCACCATTTCTAATAATTTTTACTCTATACTCTACTGCTCTTGCAGTGTAGCATATTCCCTTATATGACCAAGATGCTGTTGTTACATATACTTTATCTCCAATTTCTACATTAAAATATCTTCCTGCATCATCTACTAGTACGGTTGATTCGTGGCTTTGATCTAATGCTGCAAAAATATCAATAGTAGGTATTTCTTCGCTTAATATCCCAACAATTTTCCCACTTATTATCTCTCCTACAATTTTTTCACCCAATTTAGTTGACTCATAACACGCTAGAACATAATCTGTTGCTTCAGCTGCACTTTTGTCATCTGTAGGTATCATCAAAGTAGTGGTTGTATTAAATGAAGGCTTATAAATCGTGTCATCATCTTTATCGTAATAAGTATAATAAGTTTCTGATTTGTTTCTACTGTCTATATACTTTTTTTCTGGATTTAAGCCAGTTATATCTAAATAACACGTTGGATTATTAATACAATATATATATAAATTTTCTGATTGGATTATAGCCTTATAATCTGGATATTTAATTTCACCTTCCTTATATTCTTTATCGCCATAAATTCTATTTGAGCTATTCCAATACGTATCTTCAGTTGTAAATCTGCCTAAGCTTGGGTTATAATATCTTGCTCTGAGGTAAATGCTATCGGTTTCATTGTCATACTGTTCGCCACAGTATCTGAAAAGGTTTGTATCATTTACATCCCTATTTAACTCTACACCAAAAGCATCATAATCATAGCTCTTTATAGATTTACCACTTTCGTTTGAAATGTTTACTACACTTCCGTGTCCATCGTAGCCAAAATATTCGTTGCCATTTTTAGAGATAAGTTTATTTCCTCTTACATACTTATTTGTAAGATTTCCTTCTCCATTCATTTCAGCTATTATGTTTCCATTTCTATCCCATACGTATCTATCGAAGTTACTAGCATTGCTCTTTCTGTATCTTAAGCCATTTGGAAGATATGCATATTCCCATTTAGATTCCTTATTACTTTCAAAAGATGTCATTTCATTAAATTCATTGTACTTATATATTTCGTAAGTATTATTCAATTCATTTTCTGACACTAAATCCTGACTTGGTGAACCATTTACGCCCTTTGTTATGTAACCTATCTTCTTTATCTGATTACCGTTATTATCGTAAACATATTTTGTTACATCAGTTTTATTTTTTGAATAATAATTGGTACTTTCTTCCAAAAGTCTATTATTAAGGTCATAGGTATAGTTTACATCAGTATCTCCATTATCATCGCAAATTTTCTTCAGAGTTCTATTTCCGGCTGCGTCATAAAAATAATCTATTTCTTCTCTATCGTAATCTTCATCAATAATTCTTGAAAATTCATCGTAATCATAATAACATTTTACACCATTTCTGTTTTGTTGGCTAACATTTCCATCAAGATAATAGTCATAACTGTAGTATGACATATTTTTATTATCAGCACCTATATTACTTACAGTTTGTATCATATTACCATTGTTGTACGTATATATTGTTGATGTACCATTGCCATATGTTACAGAACTTAAATTATCATTAGCATCGTAACTATATTTTGCCATTAGCTTATCGCTACCTGTAGTAACATCTGTTACTGTATACAAGTTACCTTTAGCATCATACTTATACATTACTTTTTCTTTTCTAGTATAGTCGCCAAAATATCCATCACTGCTATCAAATAATTCATATTTATTACATCTGCCATTTCCATCATTAGCATATGTTATAACATAACTCTTATTTTCCTCATATACTTTCTGTTGTCCTATAAGACCCTTATTATCATACTTAGTACATATAGCTGAAGTCTTGTTTTTTACTTCTGTTGCCTGCCCTGTTGCACCATAAGTATATTCTGCTTTTACTTTTTCTTCGTTATTTGCCATTATATTTTTTTATCTTTAATTTTAATATGTTTAAACACTACCTGTATCCTTCTTTTCTATAAACAGCCTGTCTATATTCAAGAACAACTACAGGCAGTATTTTAAACATATTTAATTTACACCCCAGCTCTAGTTCCTTACCTGTATTGTATTAAAGTTGCACTTCAATAAACCACCTCCTTTCAGAATAGCTACTAACCAATTTACTTATCTATTCTCCTTTTGCATCTTGTAAAATAATTTCTTATCTTTTTCAGAAAACTCATCAATTTTTCTTTTGTTTTATTCTTTTAATTAATATAGCACTCAAATTATTATGTAACATTAATAATAATGGTAAAAGTAATAAATATTATTTTTCAACTTTTCAATTTTTAAATTACCATACCAATCTAAATTAGGTTTACTTAATGAAAAAACAACTCCAGAACTTGCATCAAGAGAAGACCATCTTACAAAAACAATATTATTATCTTCTTTTATTATAGTCTTAAATCCTCCCTCATGTATCTTATCAAAGTATTTTCTCATTTCTACATCAATGTCAATATTTTCATCATTTGTACTTTGCAAAATATACATATTGTCATATGAATACCAAGCAAGATAATCATAATTTAATTTAATCAAATAATTTCCTATACATTCAACTTCATTAGAACACTTGTCATATTTTTGAATTACTTTTTCCTTACTTGGTTCAAATCCACCTAATGATAGATAAACTGTATACATGAATTGTGTAGTCATTATAGCAGATAGCAATAGGGCTATTAAAATTACTCCTTTAAAAATACACTTAGATTTAATAGCTTTCATCTCTGTCACCTCTTAATTTACTTTATTATACCAATTTATTCCTGTTTTTATATTTTTCTGATCTTCACGTTCATCGTTGAATCCATCTATTCCATCAAAACTTACTAAAATATGATTTTTTGCATAATTTAGAAAAGAACCTCCCATTAACATTTCATCTGGTATTCCAGAAACTTTTCCCAAATATCCATATGTAATATTACCAATATCATCCATTTTTACAATATCTTCAAATAATATTAAATTACTGTTATAACTATTCTCTGATACCCCCCAAAGTTTTAGCCCATGTTTTCGCTGAACTCTTTATATTCCACTCTCCTTTATCACTCACTTCTTTATAAAACCAACTCAAATCCATTTTGTGGTTTGCAAACTTTTCTTTATCTCGGCATAAATCGGTATTTACAGGAACTGACATATCAAAATATTGTCTATTCTCTTTAGTAATAATCTCTACACCAGCATTAATATCTTTTTGTTCTCGATAAATAAGCCCAAGTTTTTTCCACGTCTGTAGCCCTACAACACCATTGTATTTTCCTTTATTTCCTAATCCAAAATAATTTTTATAGTTATTTACTGCTTGAAATGTTTGTTCTCCAAAATAACCTTCTTTATCAACTATATTTTTTGACATAAATCCCCTATTTTGTAATTCATGTTGAAGAACCTTAACATCATCACCCGAAGAACCTAATGACAATCTTGTATTGTAGTCAAATAACCCACTAGGGTCCCAGCCATTTACCGGATTTCCAGCACAATAGCTATACCAGTTATCTCCGTCCTTTGCTGGGTCTTCTGTTGTAAATCTTCCTAAACTTGGGCTATAATATCTTGCTCTTAGGTAGATACTATCTGTTTCATTATCATACTGTTCGCCACAGTATCTGAAAAGATTTGTATCATTTGCATCTTTATTTAACTCTACACCAAAAGCATCATAATCATAGGTCTTTATTGATTTACCATCTTCATTTGAAATGTTTACTACACTTCCGTGTCCATCATAGCTGTAATATTCATTATCATTTTTAGAGATAAGTTTATTGCCTCTTACATACTTATTTGTATACTCTTTATTATTATTCATTTCAGCTATTATGTTACCATTTCTATCCCATACAAACCAATCAGAATTATTATAATTATTCTTATGCTTTCTATAGCGTAAACCATTTGGAAGATAAGCATAGTACCACACAGCCTCTTTATTGCTTTCAAAAGATGTCATTTCATTAAATTCGTTGTACTTATACATTTCATAAGTATTATTCAATTCATTTTCTGAAACTAAATCCTGACTTGGTGAACCATTTACTCCCTTTGTTGTGTAACCTATCTTCTTTATCTGATTACCATTATTATCATAAACATACTTTGTTACATCAGTTTTATTATTTGCGTAAGAATGGTTACTTTCTTCCAAAAGCCTATTATTGAGGTCATAAGCGTAGTCTACCTCTGTGTCTCCATTGTCATCACAGATTGTTTTCAAAGTTCTATTTCCTGCTGCATCATAGTAATAATCTATTTCTTCTCTACCGTAATCTTCATCAGTAATTCTTGAAAATTCATCATAATCATAATAGCAGTTTACACCATTTCTATTTTGTTGGCTAACATTTCCATCAAGATAATAATCATAACTGTAGTACGACATATTTCTATTATCAGCACCTATATTACTTACAGTTTGTATCATATTACCATTGTTGTATGTATATGTTGTTGATGTACCATTGCCATATGTTACAGAACTTAAATTATCATTAGCATCGTAACTATATTTTGCCATTAGCTTATCGCTACCTGTAGTAACATCTGTTACTGTATACAAGTTACCTTTAGCATCATACTTATACATTACTTTTTCTTTTCTAGTATAGTCGCCAAAATATCCATCACTGCTATCAAATAATTCATATTTATTACATCTGCCATTTCCATCATTAGCATATGTTATAACATAACTCTTATTTTCCTCATATACTTTCTGTTGTCCTATAAGACCCTTATTATCATACTTAGTACATATAGCTGAAGTCTTGTTTTTTACTTCTGTTGCCTGCCCTGTTGCACCATAAGTATATTCTGCTTTTACTTTTTCTTCGTTATTTGTTTTATTTTATTTCGTCATATCTTTTCATTATCTCTAATTTTAATATGTCCAAATACTACCTGTATCCTCCTTTTCCATAAACAGCCTGTCCATATTTAAGAAAAAATACAGGCAGTATTTTTAACATATTCTAATACACCCTTACTCTATTTCCTTACCTTTGTTGCATTAAAATTGTTCTTCAATAAATCACCTCTTTTCACAAAAATTTTAAATATTTTTCAATAACATCTTAGTATCTTTTCATATAATTTAAGTCAATTTAATGCACCCTGCTCTATCCTTTACCTATGTTATATTGAATTTATAATTAAAAGAAAAAATATTAGTTAGGAGTACATTCTACCCACTTTTTACTCTCATATTTTCCATTATCTTTCATTTTAAATTCAAATTTTTCGCCCTTACTTTTTACTACTTCCTTATCAGCTAAATATAAGCGAGGATATCCATCATATTCAACATAAAGTGTATTAATATTTTGATTTGCATATCTAATAGCATTGTAATTTGTATAACTCCCATTTAAGGAAATCATACACTTTAAATTGTCTTTTTTCCCTCCTAGATAGCACACTATCTTTCCCTTATTCATAAACAAAATGCTTGTTTCATCACCATCCCCTCTGAAATACAGAGGAATACAACTTTTCATTCCAATCATATCCTCTATATATTTTTGATTAGTATAAGGTGCAAAATTATATACATAATCCCACTCAAAGTCAGTAAGCTCCTGTAATGTTACTGATTTAGGTTTTGTTTCTGTTAATTTTTGAATATTCTGTAGTAAACTGTAGTTATTCTTTTCTATAATTTGCCTTTCGTATCTTATATTTTTAACTTTATAGTATACTTTTTTAGCTAAAAATAACATAATAAAGGCAACTATAAAACAAATAACAACAGCAGTTATTATTTTTATGTATTTTTTCATTAATTCTTACCCCATTAACCTATAATATATTTTGGAGCAGCCTTTAAATCGTGAATTAAATTAATTTTTTTAATTTTATAAATATACACATCTTTTTGCTCCATTCTATTTACATAAACTATAACTTTCTTTTTATTTTCAAATAGATATAGTTTTGTTTTTATAAATTTTATTTTCCCTCCTCGACAAGCTATGTAATTATTTTTTCGAAGCCCAAATTTTCATTAAAATTAGTATCTTTTAACTGTTTTTCTGTTGTCAATAAAGTCCATGTTGGAAACATTTCATCATCTATTGTAGAACTATAGCCTTTACCAACATACTGGAAATTTATATTTTTATATAGATATGGAGTTAAATTGTATAAAACTATAAAAGTATATATAATCCCTATAATAACAAAAAATATTTTTTATACAAATCCCTCATTTATAATCATCGCCAAAATCAGCCAACAAGCCACCATTCTCATCACTTATAAAAACACCATATTTACCGTCATAATTTGTATCTTTATTATTGTTGACAAAATCATTGTAATTTTTCTCTAAATAAACATTCCAACATTTCCAAGCATCGTTGTATACAATGCCAAATTCATTTGTTGCATAATCTTTATTATAAAGTTTCTTGTAATATATCTGTGCTAGTTTCAGAGCATCTTCCTTATCAATTTTTAAATTTTCTCCATTGTTAGCACTTGAATTTTTTAATATTTTTATATTATCACTGTCATTATTGTATATCCTATATTTATTATTATTTCCAAGTGTGAAAACGGCAGAAGACACCATAACCCCCAAAACAGCAAATAAAGCATATGATATATATTTTTTCATTTTTTATACCATCTTTCTCTTTTCTATTATATAAACTTATAGGCATTTATTTTTCTCTTTGTTTCAAAAATTCTAAATAAGTAATTTTTCTTTCTTCATCCTTTGTAAAAAGGTCAAATATAGTGTATCCGACATCCATATCTTTTTCTTTCACATATTCCTTTACATAATAGTATCTTTGTTCATTTAACATTCGATACAACATATTATAATAAGCATAGGCATATAAATATTTATCATTATAAAAACTGTCATTTTTACTTATAAGCCCCATCTCTTCTGCATCAGAAAATAATTTATCACAATTTTCAATATTTTCTCTTTCTTTTATACACCTCATTATAAATGCCACACAATCTTTTACTTTTGCAGTATTATCCGGTTTAAAATTAATATCATAATATTTTTCATTTGATACGATAGCTATTACCTCTGGTATACCTAAAGCTATTCGATGAACACCTGCAAATATAATATAACCATTTCCCAAATCTAGCTTTCCATCTACATATCTTTGTATATCTGAAAAAATAGGTTCATAAAATAATACATTACACCATTCATTTGCCACTTCATCTGTTGTGCCAATAACTCTCATAACCCCTTTTATACATTCTTTTCTGTTTATGTATGTATTTCTAGGCTTTATCTCATCAACTATATTATTTTCCTGTAAAACTTTACAAATTTCGTTGTACTCATCTTTGTCATAAATAGCTCCATAACATACTGTACTATTACTTGCAATAAACAAAGATAATGTTAGAACAATTACTTTAATAAATTTCATAATACATCAACTCCTATTCTGTATGTTAAAATACATTTTTTAAATTAACCACATTTACTAATACTCTTTTTTATATTTTTGGTCTACGAAATCGTTATTGTACAAATAATCTATTGGTCCAAAGAGTTTTGTAAGTCTTTTAACTGGTTTTAAAATTTCCCAGTCCTTTACATAAAAAGTACAGTAATCCTCATTTTCCAACAATTCATCTTTTTGGTTTTCAACATAATTTCCATATAACACAAATTTATTTTCCCCATATAATATATCGTCTGAGAAAATATCTTGTGGGGCATTACCTATCAGCTTTACATATTTATGAATATTTTTTTCATTATTATCTTCTACGATAGCCCAAGAAAAGCCTGTAACTTCAATATATTCACAAATAATATAAGTTTCATTTGTATTTATTTCACTTTTTCCAATGGCATTTTTTACCGGTTTATAATTCATATAAATAAAAATTTTTGCTAACAAAACAAATAAAATTATTGCTAGTATTAAAAGTGCCATAAATTTATATTTTCTTTTCCCTATTAATCTCATATTTTTTATCTCCTATTTTTTCATTTAACGCAAAATTTCATAATCATTTAAAATAACCATAATATGTTCTTTGCATTTCATCTAAATTCATAGAAATTGAAGATACCATTTTTAAATCAGAGTCATAAAAATATTGAGTTTTATATGTATCTATCAAATCTAATACACTTTTAAAAGAAATATAAGTTTTATTTTTTACTAAAATTGTATTATTTCCATAAAATTTATCTAAATTTTCAGAATAATCCTTACCAAATTGATTTAACAATATTTTAGCAGCATTTAGGGAAATATATATTTTATCATTCTTTAATATTATTGGTGAATCTAGTTCATATTCTACACCATTAATCCCAATTATTTTTTGTCCTACAGTTGCATTTATAATAGTTTCATAGGGTTTTCTATAAATTTCTGTACCATAGTATAAGTCAATTTTATTATCTTGTTTAATTGCATTTGGGGTTAAAAAATATTCATAATAAAAACCACTATTTATTTCTCCGATATGTATATTCCCACTATTGTCTAGCCTATTTGCCTCCATATTTATACCCTTACTATAGAAGTATTTTATATAATCCATATTGTTTAAATCTATATTTAAACCAAATTTTAATAAACAATCTTTAACATTCAGACTATTTAAAACTCTATTTCTAGCTTTTTCCGCATCATTATTCTTTGCATCCCACCAAATTTCCGGCACAGTTATTTTAGATAAATTGGTAATTATATTATTGCAACCATCTTTGTCTACTGACATTTTTACATTTAATACTCCTGATTGCCATAACAATTTATTATACGGTAAAGATTTATTATCAGACTTGAAATATACAGCCTTAATATCTACTCCTCTTGTATTTGCAATAGTTCCTAGACTTATTTCTCTTTTTTTTGATAACTCATTAAAAAGACTAATATTACTTTCACTATTTTTTACTATTTGTCCACCGTAAACATTTCCTGTTACTATAAAAACAAGTAAAAATAAAATTATAAACGCTTTTTTCATTTCAATTTCTCCATTTATCTAATATAAACTGTTGATTTATCTAAATCCACATACAATTTATAGTTTATATTACTTAAAATAACTTCCATTACTCTTTCATTTATATATAATCTATCATCTACAATATCAGAATAAAAATCACAAATCGTTCCCGGTCTATTTAAAAATAGGTTTTCTACTGCTTCATTCTTTTTAAAAGATAATTTTTTTCCAATTGCCATAGTAAATTCATTATTATTGTAAAAAATTTGCAACTCTCTGCTATTTTCATTCCACAACACATTTCCTCCTAAGCTTTCAATGGTATTCCTAAGAGGAATTAATGCACCATTATTTCTTAACAATATACTTTTTTCAAAAGTTTTATCATTTACTTTCAGACTACCATATCTAATTCCATATTTTTTCAAAAATTCTCTTTGATTGTAAAATTTATATACATATTTATAATCTGTACTTTCATTGTTTAACTTATAATCTATAGTGATAAAATAATTCATTCCCCCACTATTCACTAAAATAATCGGTGGAATATCCATTGATTCAGAAAAGTCACTATAAAAAATCAAAGTCTTATTAACTGTACCCTTTACTCCGTTTTTTTCTATTAAGTTTTTTATTTCTTTTCCTGATACATACTCAATTAACTCTTTATTGATTGGTACTTTTCCTATTCTGCTATATAAACCATACTTAACTGGTTCTTCTATTTTCTTTCCCTGTTCGATTACGGACTTCAGCATATATTCATCATTACCATCTATCAAAGAATAATTGATTTTATTCTGTTCATTAACAAACTCTGTGATATTTGTATTTCCATAAATCAAGTCATCAAAGCATTTATTGTTTATATTATATACATCTATATCTTTTTTCATAAAAGCATTATTTTCATTGGAAGCATACGAAACAATGCTCATTAACCCAACAAAAACAAATACTAACATCAATACTTTATTTACTTTCATAGTGTATACCTCCCCATATTTTTTCCTTATAAATTAACCCTCAAATAAAAATCCAGACCATATTTTATTTATTTGCTATACTTTTAATTTTGCTTTTAACAACATTTATAAATTTTAACAATATGTAAATCCACATCAAAATCAGTATAATACATACATAGTTTTCATGAAAAAAATAGTATAAAGCCATTCTATTACTTAAAAGCCTTTGATTTATTAAAGCATTAATAACTCGCTCTTTCATACACAAACTCCATATAATATTATCTATACATCGTATAATAATAAGTACTGAAATTTTAATTCCAAAACTAAAATCTTTACATTTACATTTATATAGTGAAAATATACTATACAAAGCTAAAACTATTAGCACCAAATCAACTACATTTATCTTCATTATTTTCACCTCCTATTTTTGACAATATTATAAAATATAATAAATAGAAAAATAATACATATCTAAGTAAATTCATATCATATTGTACAGTCGCACAAGATATTATAAAAAATATAAATACTATTTCTCCAATTATCAAAGGAATATATTTAATACTTTTTTCAAAAAAACTCAATAAAATAAGTAAAATAATCATTTAATTTCCTCCAATCACTTCATATACCAGCTGTTAGCAAAATCCACAATACAAGCTGAGACTATACCTGTTTCTTTATCGTAAAATACTTTAAATCCACCCCTTTTTTATTTACTAATTTTGTAAAGCATATACCCCTCTTAAACGCCAATGTCTGCCATATATCTCCTTTATAGTCAGCAAAAACATCGTTACAAATTAAACTTGTAAATACACATAACATTATAATAAACTTTTTTATATTGATTTACCTCCCCTTTTTATCTTATTATTTTACTTGTATATCTTTATTTTAGCACTTATAAATTACATTATCAACTTATTATGTATATTTTTAGTAAATATCAGAAGTTTTATTAATCATATTCCCACATTGTAAAGATGTAATTAAACAATAAAAACTATAATACCAATAATCGCTAATAAAGACAAAATTAAAGATAAAAAAGACAGCTCCAAACAAAGCAAATAACATATAATTTATAAGCAAAACATCCCTAATTATATTAGTAGATAAAGTACGATTTTCTCTTTTTGCTTTATTTATCACAAAAGAAAAAGGAATTTTATAAAAAAGGAATACACCCACTCCCACTATTGAAAACTTCAACAAATTCTGTATTGAAAATAGTACATCATTTTTTATTACTTTAATAACCATAGACACAAGTAACAATAAAATCATAATCCATAAAATCCTATAAACAAATTTTACTAATTTACTCAAAAACATCACTCCCTTATCCTAAGAACTTCTAAACAAATAAAAATATTTATAAAAATTAATACAATCAAATCATATATTATTAGATATAAGCTAATAGAATTACTTTCTAAAATGCAATTTATTATATTAAAGGATACTATCAGCTGTAATATTATTAATATAAATAAATATATCCATAATACGGCTCTATTCATATTGATTTTTAAAAATTTACAACCTATTATATGTACCACCAATAAAACAAATGGGAAAATTGCAATTCTAAAAATTGAATTAATATCCGACATATCTTTAGCCATACATACAATTGTGGTTAAAAGTATCATTTCCAATACAAAAACACTATTTAGTATGTATTTTATTGTATAGATACTAAAATTTTTGAATAAAGTCAAAATATTTTTATTCATATTTAAAAACCTCCTTTTTAACTAATATAAATACACTATCTATATTTCTTGTATAGCATTTTTTTATTACTCTGTCAATGGATAGAGTTCTATTTATTTCTTTTTTAGTAAATTTAGATATATTTCTTTTAAAATACTGTATTATTCAGCCAAAATTATGTTTATATTTACTATACATTCAAATATAGATAATTAATTCTAAGTATGGTATACTCATCATATCCCTTTAAAATTCGGGAACAATAATATAGTTGATAAGGAGATAAACAATATGATAAAAGTAAATTTTGTTTGCCATGGCAATATTTGTCGCTCGCCAATGGCTGAATTTATATTAAAGAAAATGGCAAAAGACAGAGGTATAGACATTTCTGTATCATCATCTGCTACAAGTTACGAAGAAATAGGAAACGATATTCATCCAGGTACTAAAAGAGTTTTAACTGCCCACAGTATTCCATTTTCAAAAAGAGGTGCTACACATTTTGAAAAGGAAGATTATAAAAACAATGATTATATACTTTGTATGGACAGCTACAACATTAAAAATTTAAAGCGAATTATTGGTTCTGACCCAGAAAACAAGGTACATTTACTTTTAGAATACGATAAAAGCACCAGAGATATTTCTGACCCTTGGTATACTGGAAATTTTGACTTAACCTATGACGATATTGTTGAAGGTTGTGAGGGATTTTTGGATTATTTAGCTAAAAACAATTTAATATAATTATTTTTTAACAAAATTATTTGGCAAGGTTAAATTTTATTGTGTATAATGCCCTATGCTATTTTCACAAAATGATAAATATTGTGTTTTTAAATTTAAACATTACAAAATAACCTTTGTTAAAATATTATCAAAAAGTAAATTTGACTAAAAAATAACAATTAATTCTATATATATACAAAATATATTCTACTGGTAAAAATTGAAATTTAATGCTATAATATCAAGCATAGTAATTGTTAATTATTTATCAATCACTTTTTAAACAAATTGTATATGAATGAAAGGAGTTAATTTACTTATGGCAAATTTAAGAAAATGTGCTGTAATTGGCTGTGGATTTGTTGGTTCAAGTTCTGCCTTTGCACTTATGGAAAGTGGACTTTTTAACGAATTAGTTTTAATAGATGTAAATAAGGAAAAAGCTGAAGGCGAGGCTATGGATATTAGTCATGGTCTTCCATATGTAAGAAGAATGGATATTTACGCTGGGGATTATTCTGACTGTAAAGATGCTGGTATTATCATTATTACTGCTGGTGCTGGTCAGAAGCCTGGCGAAACAAGACTTGACCTTGTAAACAAGAATGTTGCTATTTTCAAGAGCATTATTCCTGAAATTGTAAAATACAATAAAGATGCAATTCTTCTTGTAGTAAGTAACCCTGTTGATATTTTAACTTATGTTACTTTAAAGCTTTCAGGTTTCCCTAAGAACAGAGTAATTGGTAGTGGTACAGTTCTTGACTCTGCTAGATTAAAATATCTTTTAGGCAAACACCTTGATGTAAATCCAAAGAGTGTTCACGCTTATATTATTGGCGAACATGGCGATAGCGAACTTGCTGTATGGTCAAGTGCTAATGTAAGTGGTATTCCTATTACTGACTTCTGCGAACTTAGAGGTCACAAGACAAACCACAATGAAAATGAACAAGCATTATACGAAGAAGTTAAAAATAGTGCTTATGAAATAATAAAGAAAAAAGGTGCAACATATTATGGTATTGCCCTTTCTGTCAGAAGAATTTGCGAAAGTATTGTTCACGATGAACACAGTATTCTTCCTGTAAGTTCTTATCACGAAGAAAGAATAAACTATGACCTTGAAGATATTTGTATGAGTGTTCCTGCTATTGTAGGCTCTAACGGTATTCAGCAGGTATTAAAAATCAGACTTGACCACAACGAACAGAATGCTTTAAAGGCATCTGCTACAGAATTAAAGTCTATTCTTGATACATTAGATTTATAATATAACAAAAGCGACTGAAAAAATCAGTCGCTTTTTTATTTTACCAAATTGTTATTCTATTTTCTGGCTTCACATACATTGCATCATTTTCAGATATTCCATATGTGTCATAAAATTCTTGGAAATTGCTAAGTACAGTATTAACTCTTACACCATAATTTGCGTGTTCATCTTCGCTTATTAAGTATTCAAGATATTTTCTTGTAGCACCTCCGGCAAATGAACTAGCAAATGAATTGAAGAAAGATTTATAATCTGCATTTTCAATAGTATTCATAATATCAATAACGCATCTCATAGCACTTATATCAGCAACATTTTCATTTTCTGTTTTACGACCTGAAGTATATAGGTCAGTTAATAATGGCTTGCCGTCATATAACTTCACTACACCATCACATTTATCGTCAAAAGTTTCTTTTTCCTTATCATTCCACCATGGCTTGTTATTACCATTTTCATCATAATCAGCACCACTAGCGTCAAATGCGTGAGAAATTTCGTGAGCGATAATATAGCCTATTGAGCCTAACTTCTTTTCTCTACTATATGATGGGCTATAAATAGGTTCTTGTAATATGCCTGTATAAATATTGATTGAATTTGTTCTTCTGATATATTCAGCATTACAAGAAGTTACTGAACCAGTTTCCCAATAAACTCTTGTATGAGGTTTCTTCATTTTTTCTGCCTCACTAGCTGAAAGCTGTGAGTAAATTTTTTCAAAGTAAACAAATGAATTACCACCATTTTCAAGGGTTGGAAGTTTAAAATCAACGAATATATTTGACCAATCAGGATTACCTACAGTAATAATCATATTGTCAAGTTTCTTAATTGCCTCTTTCTTTGAAGCATCACTAAGCCATTCTAACTTATTAATTCTATTCTTATACTGGGCAATAACTTCTTTAGCTATTGATGTAACATCGTCTTTTGCACCCTTTGGTAAATACTTTTCGCAGTAAATCTGGTCAAGATATGCACCCATATAGTGTTCTACAATATTTTTTACATCATCTTTCATTTCGTCTTTTGAAACTATTTTATTCTTTCCATAATAAACATTGTAGTCCAAAGCCTCTGAATAAATATTAATAATATTAAACTTAGCTAAAGCCTTTAACTGGTCAATACGAGAATTATCCAAATATGAGCCCCATGCCTTTGTTGCCTCAAAACTAATTGTACAGCAGTTGGTATCTGTTACATTAAAACCAAAACTCTTACATAAATCTGCAATATTAAGTGTTTTATAATACTTCTGAACTTCTGAAAGCTTAACCTGCTTTACATCTTTTCCGTCCATATAATCATCAAATGAATTATTGCTATCCCTTGTCATAGCCTGTGCAACCTGTCTAGCAATAATATCATAATTTTTCGCATCTTTCTTTGCTGTTGCTTCATCTTCTCCAGCATCTGTAAAATAATCTACATAGTATTCCATAATCTTTTGATTTACATCTGTAGTAGTTGCGTACTTATACATATCAGCAATGCTTTCTTCTACACAAGGGCTAATGTAAATTGTAGATTTTGTAGAGTCATTCAAATCAACATCATATGCAAAACCAATTAATGGGTAGTTATAAATATTACAATTTTCTTTTAAATAACTCAAAAGCTCATTAAGATTATTTGCTTTATCAATGCCATCTAAATACTTTTTAATAGGCTCTGCCCCTCTGGCATTTCTAGCGTCCATATCAATAAGAGATTTATAGAAGTCCTGTATCTGTCTTTCCTTTGTTCCCTCTGCATATGTTCCCTTAACTATGTCATCAAGTATCTTATCATAGTTATTCTCGTTTTTAGTCTGAATATCTGACACTACAGATTTTTCGTATTTGTCATCATCTTCATCTAAAACTATAGAATCCAAATAACTTTTGTTCTCTGTTGCATAATAGTCATTTTTTAAATCTTGTCCATAATATCTATGAAGATTTGTAAAGAAGTCATTTAACATCTGACTATTCATACTAACAACTGTACTCATACTGCTAGTTACCATTTGAGGAAGCAAACCAGCTTTATAAAGATTTCCATAATCCTTAGTATATATTTCTAGCTTAGACATATCATAGTCAGGTCTGCTATATAAATTATACCCCTTTGCTTCTGGCAACTTATTGCACAAGTCATTTAACAATTTAAAAGCATTTGCTACTGTAAGTGTATTACTATCGCTATAGCTTTTAAAAACATCCATATTAAGGTTATAACTTTCAGGACACTTACTACATAAATCCCTAATATCCCCTACTGTAACAGTATCATTAATTATTACCTTTGCTGTTGATGACGCCTGTTGAAGTGTATTACTACCTGCTGCAAAAGCATTTGTAGATAAACCGGACACCGTCATAATTACTGATAACAGTAATGCTATTTTTCTTTTCATAAAAAATCTCCCCTTTCCTACTATAAAAACAGTATATCATAAAAGGAAATATTTAACAACATTTTATTATAATTCTGTACCTTTAAAAAATGTACCAATTTCTTCTCCATCTAAAATCTTAAATATATTTTCAGGCTTAGAGCCATGAGCAATAACCATATCTATACCCTTAGATGTTACCATTTCTGCTGCATCAAGTTTTGAAACCATACCACCAGTACCTCTGTTAGAACCAGAACCACTAGCCAAAGCTCTTATTTTATCGTCTATTTTTTCTACTCTATGTATTATTTTTGCATCTGGATTATTTCTTGGGTCTTCACTATATAAACCATCAATATCAGATAACAAAATTAACTTAGATGCCTTTGTAAGAATAGCAACAATGGCTGACAATGTATCATTATCACTAAAAAGTTTCTTTTCATTTTCAATTTCTGTTGAAGAAATAGAGTCATTTTCATTTACAATAGGTATTATGTTATGTTCTATAAGTGTAAAAAATGTATTTCTCAAATTTTGTTTTTTTACTGGATTTTCAACATCATCACCACTTAAAAGAATTTGACTTACCATTTTGCCATATTCTGAAAAGAATTTATCATAAAGGTGCATAAGCTCACATTGACCTACTGATGCCGCTGCCTGTTTCAATTTTAATTCCTTTGGCTTTTGTTGAAGTCCCATTTTATTAGCACCTACAGCTATAGCACCTGAAGACACAAGTATAACTTCATAGCCCTCATTAGCAAGTCCAGACAAAACCTGTGCTAACTTATCCATAGTTCTAAAATTATTTTCCCCTGTTTCTGTAGTTATTGTTGATGTTCCAACTTTTATTACAACTCTGTTTTTTACAGTTTCCATTTTACATTCTCCTTTTTATTTTAGTTATGTTTTGTCATATAATGTCATCGGATTTATCTTTCCGATTTATTATAAAAATTCACTATAAAAAAAGCCCTGAGCTTAACACTCAGGACGAAATATCGCGGTACCACCTAATTTTGGAAAAATCCACTCTCAACAGCACGAGAACTAAAGTCTGATGCCTTTCCCTATAACGGGGGATACCGTATTGACTTAATTGGGTCAATAAGCTCAAAGGGAGGTTCAATGCCTTTCAATGAAGATTTCCACCAACCATCTTCTCTCTGAAAAATCCGGACAAATACTAATCCTTATCTACGCCTTTAACTTATGGCTGAATTATATCACAATTTTTCAAACTAATCAAGAAAAATTTAAAAGCTAATTATTAAACCACCAATATCTGCATATGAAGAACATAATCCACTACCTTCTGTAATATGACATTCTTTAAAATTAAGTTTTGACATCATAATTTCTTTTAATTCATTAGCCTTTTCTAAAGCATCAATATGGGTAATATAAAGAACTCTATTTTCTGTATCATTACATTTTTTTGTTATATCGTCTATAAGCTTTAAATATGCCTTTTTCATCCCCTTTGCCTTAGCTGTAAGCACAGCATGACCATCGTCAGCACCACAAATGGGAACTATACCCAATAATGCTGCCAATTTAGCTACATAGGGATTTAATCTACCTGTATTTACAAGAGAATCATAATTTTCCAATATAAAATATGTATTTAAGTTATCTCTGAACTTGCAAATTTCTTCTTTTATTTCATCAAAAGAAAGACCTTTTTCCTTTAATTCTAAAAGTTTGTTAACTATTAAAGTTTCTCCAACAGATGCACTTTTGCTATCTACAACAAAAATATTCTTTTTGCCATAATCATCAAAATACAAGTCCTGTGCTGTAACAGCACTATTATATGAACCACTTAAATGGCTAGAAAGAGTAACAACAAATACATCTTCATCTCCTCCATAAGCATCAACATAAAGTTGTGGAGATGGAGCAGCAGTTTTTCTATTTTTCTTATTTTCTCTCAATTTATTTCTAAAATTAACAATATCTAAATCTAAAGTATCAGAGAAAATTTCATCATTGATTTGTAAAGTCAAAGGAACTTGCACAATATTAGAATTATTTTTCATTTCCGTTGTGAAATCACAACCACTATCTGCAACTATCTTCATATATGTAACCTCCAAGATTTTAACTTATAAAATAGTATATCATATATTTGTATAAAAATCACTATTCAGAAAAAATATGTTTTCAAGCCATCGAATTTATCTTTCCGATTCACTAAAAAGAGATTGTGCCATTTAAAACACAATCTCTTTTTTAATAAAATTATTCAACTACTTCAATTTCGTCAGCAGACTGAGCTTCATTTCTTACATCTGATACATAAAAATCATTGTAGATTTTATCAAAAAGAACATAGCAAGCTGATTTTTCTGCTTTCATTTTTGGAAGAATATTTAAAGCTGCACTCTTATTAAGTTTAGTAAGCACATTTGCCACTGCATCTTTTGCATAGTCGCTTGTTTCACTTGCATATTTAAACTGGCTAAACACAGCTTCATCAGTTTTAAGTGGAACATTTTCTTCTTTATACATTCTATCAATAATAACAAAGGCATCCTGAACTGTTATATAATCGTTAGGATTGAAAAGTCCCTTATCATCGCCTTGGACAAGTCCAAGTTTCTTTGCTGTGTAAATTTCATCATAATATTTATTATCTGGAGTTACATCAGCAAATACAGCAGAACCACTTTCTGTTTTATCTGTAAGGCGTACAATTTCCCCTACAAACTCATCTCTAGTCATAAACTTATATTTATCATCATTTATAGCATTTGTATTAACACAATTTGCAAGTCCATCAACACTAGGAAGAGCCTGAGCAACCATTTTCGCTACAGTCATTCCTCCAAAGTGATTAAGGTGTGTGTAATCAAAACCATTATCGCCCTTTTCTGTACTCTTGAACAAAGCATGGAGAATTCTTGTTTCTTCACTACCTGACTTATTATATAAATCTGTAGTCATTTGATTTACATCAATGCAAGGTACATTTGTTTCTTTTGCAAGTTCTCTTATAGCATCATCATAATGACCATGTGCATCTATTACTTTTCCATTTTCGTCAAATTCATGGCGAACAATAGGAGTAAGGAGAACTGGCTTTGCACCCTTTTCTTCAGCTGGTTCAATATAATTTTTGTATAAGGAATTTTTAAAACTTCCCTCTGTCTTAACATCACCATCAGCATCAGTATATCTGTTTTGTATATCTGCCTCTGTCTTATTCTTTGCATCATTATGTCCAAACTGAATAAGGACATAATCCCCATCATTCATTTCAGATAAAAGTTTCTTATAGTTATCCTCTGTAGCAAAACTTTTTGAACTTCTACCTGACATAGCAAGGTCTTCAACATGATATTTACTTCTAAGAAAATCTCCTAAATACATACCCCAACCAGCTCGTGGCAAAGCATAGTTATCGTCATAACCATAAATACAAGATGTAGAATCCCCTACAATAAAAATATTTGTTTCATCACTAGCAAAAGCTGAAGTAACATTAAATGCACCAACACACATAACGCTGGCTAAAACACCTGTAATAATTCTTTTTAACTTCATAACTATAAATCATCTCCTTAGTAATAAAAAGTGTGGCTTTTCAACCACACTCTAAATTATAAATTATTCATCTTCAGAATACTCGTCATCATAATCAACATCAGCATCATCATAACTATAATCGTCATCATCATAGTCCTCATAATCTGCATAGTCATCTTCGTCCCAAGCATCCCAACCATCGTCATAATCACAAGGCAACTGGTTCTGATTTTTATCTTTCATCTTAACAACAAGGAAAACAATACCGACAATTACTACTGCAAGGCCTGCACCTATGCAAATAATAGTCTTTAACTTATTATCCTTTTCCAATCTTTTGATTGCTTTTTTCATTTCATCTAAGATTAATTCTGTCTTCATACTAATTCCTCCTTTTTATGACTTTCAAATATACTGTTTCCGGGTTTGCAGTTGATTATACTCCATAAAGGCTCTACGCATCATCTGCTTTTCATCATGGAACTTGAGCAGATAACTGGCCTCATGTTGCTTATAAAAACCGGCATCAACAAAAAATTCTTCAGCCTGAGGCTTACAGTCAAATGAATCAGTAACCATAAGATACCAATGAACAGTCTTACTAACTATATCCTCATTACCTCTGAATGTATATTGTGTCTTTCCGATGTATTTTACTATTTCAGCATCAGAATTTGTTTCCTCCTTAACCTCTCTCAAGGCAGTTTGTTGATAGGTTTCCCCTGGTTCGACAGTACCCTTGGGCAACACCCAACCCATATACCTACCATTTTGATTTTTATAAAGCAACAAGACCTTACCGTCATGGATGACTACCCCTCCACAGCTAACAGCTTCTGTCATGGGTATTCCTCCGTCCTGTATACTGTATGGCTGACTAAACGCAACCTTTTCTAATATTAATCATATTATACACTATTCAGGTTGAAAATACAATACCAAATGTTAAAATCAACAAATTTTTATTAAATAAACGGAAAAATTTGCCTATTTTAAATAATAAATTAATATAAACGTAAATCTTTTCCTATAAACTGACAAGTTTCGAATTCCCCTACAAATCGTGAAACAAGTCTTTCACCATAAACACAATTTATATCTTCAAGTGTTAAATTTGTAGATATTATAAGAGATTTTTTGTTTAAAATTCTATTATTTATCACCGTAAATATTTCTGTATTTGTAGCTCCATTTGTACCTTCTGCCCCTAAATCATCAATAATTAATAAATCGCAATTTTTTATCAAATCAAGTGTTTCATAATTTTCACCAGTTGCTCTATTAAATCTAATTTTTACCAATACGTCTGCTATATCATAAGCTGTCACATATACAACACTATACCCTAATTCAATTGCTAATTTGGATACACAAGAACAGAGAAATGTTTTTCCAAGACCTGCACCTCCCATAAAAATAGCATAAAAGGGGTATTTTTTCATAGCAACAACACCTTCACGACAAGTATCGCTTATTTCTAATATTCTATCGTACTGAGAAATCCCATTTAAAATAGGTTCTTTTGAAAATATGCTACTATCAAATTTTTCAAAATTCTGTTCTTTCATATTTTCGTGTATATTAGAAAGAGTGTACATTTTTTCTATACGTCTTTTTTTCATACACTTGCACTCTTTATCATTGTAAATGCCTGTATCCTCACAAAGTCTACAACGGAACTTAGGTTTAAGCATATCCTGAGATATACCTGCATTATCTAAAATGGATTGTTTTTCTTTTTCAAGATTAGCATAATGCTCCTTAAATTCTTTTACCAGCTTATCTCTGTCTTCTCCTCGTCTTCTAAGGGTTTCTTTAAGCATATGAGAACCGGCATTTTTTAATTCCTTATCTATTTCTTTAAGTCTAGGATATTTTTTATATATAATTTTTATTTCTTCATCAGCTTTGTTTATTGCATAATCTCTGTATTTTTCCATTTCACGCTTTATTTGTGCGTAAATTTCACTTCTCTCCAAGTTTATCTCTCCTCTGTTTATTCTTTTCTGCTGCTCTTGCAAGAAGTTCCTCATTTGTATAAATCTTTTGTGTAAAATTATTAAACGAATTATTCATAACGCCTTTCTCAGCATATGGTTTTACTATTTTTACACTCTTATTATTTTCATTATTTTCAATCTTGCTATTAAACTGTTTATCCATTTGTTCAACGGCTTCTATTGTATTAATACCATTTTCGTACCAATTTTTCAATATTCCATTAGTATATCCCACAGCTACTCCATTTGTTTTTTCTACAGTTCTTTGACAAGCCTCTTTTATTAATTCAAAAGGAGTTTTATATTCATCAAGCCATATTCTGATAAGTTTTTCTTCTTTTTCCGTAGGTCTTCTGTCTACACCATAGTAACCCATAATTTTACTATAATCTTTATGTCTTGACATATATTTATCGACTTTTTCAATGGTATCAATTTCCTTTTCTGACCAATCTATTGCTACCTTTTCAATATATCCCATAGGCTTATCTTTGTAATAAGAAAGCAACATTGTAATTACATCAGCCGGCAATCCCATCCAATCATAAAAACTAACTATTGCCTGCGTATCATTTTGTGTCAAAATTTTACCCATTGTAGCCTCTGCCATTTTAACAAGCTGTTCAATTTCTTTATTATTTGCCATTAAATCTGCTACATCTGTTGGTTTATAAGTTGGCTTGGTTGCTAATTGCTTTATCTTATTTCGAGGGACAGTTTCTTTTATATTATCACCCAAGGACTTAACTGGAAGAAATTCAACTACAGGTTTTTCTTTATTACCTAAAAGCAAAACCAAGCCTCGGTCTTTCCAATACACCCAAGCATTAACTACATCACTTTCAATAACGCTGAACTTTTCTGCAATCTCTTTGTTATCTACTTGAATACCGGCACAGGCACATCTAAGTCCATAAATATAGACCAATGAATACAAAGGTGCAGGTGCTTTTGGCATATATTCATCAATAAAAATATTCTCTATAGAAGTATAAGTTGTATTAATTCTAAAACTGATTTTGCTCACAGTAAATCCTCCCAACAATTACTTGTATTATACTATATTGGGAGGTAATTCTCAACAGACTTTTACAAAAAAACTAACTTAT